>OJKY01000006.1_pt1 | contig 293867 bp, 251 predicted proteins | sample 1596571 | NCBI WGS metagenome assembly OJKY01 (sample SAMEA4350170, study PRJEB24818) | metagenome | biome: human; feature: gut; material: faeces | place: Denmark | collected 2013-09 | reverse complement strand
TATCTCGGCGGTAACGGGACAGGTATTTTTCATCGGTTCGACGGAACTTCGCACGAACGTGAAGATTACGACGGGCGAATATATCAAGAGCTTGTTTGAAGATAAAACAGGCGAAAATTACAATAAGGAGGGCAATTAAGTGGTAAAAACCAAAAGAAAAAGCATTTTACGAACGCTGTTGTGTGCCGTGTTCGCGCTGTGTTTTGCGGTAGGCTTGTCAAGTCTGTTTGCAAGCGGCACGACGGCGTATGCGGCAACCACGCCGAAATATACCGTCAAGTTTAATTGGTCTACGAAAACCACAACGGGAACGGGCGGTGGAACGGGAAGCAACACGGCAAGCGGTTCAGGCGTAAGTTACAGTATGCAAACAGGACAATATAGTTTTGTGGACTATTCGGTAACGCTTTACGGCAGCTCGTCGTCGGGAACGGGAACGTTTGAAAGCGGAAGTTATATCGGCTCGAACTCGGTCAACGTCATTATAAATTCTTCTGTAAAAATCCCGACAACCATTTCGGGTAACGGAACTACGGTAGCAAAAGGAAACAATAATTCGTTTTCGCTTTCTAACCTTGCAGACGGTACATATACGGTAACTTCGAGTTTTAGCGCAGGATGGGCAACAAGCCCGCGTTCGGGTATCGGCAAATCATATTCGTTCACGTTTCAGTTCAAGGTAGATAGCACCGCGCCTACAATGAATAACGTTTCGACTTCGTCTACGGGCAAATACACGAACTCGTCTACATACGTTTCGGCTTCTGATTCGATGAGCGGCGTGGAGTGTATTTATATGAAAACGCCCGGCAGTAGCAGTTACGGTAATATGGGTACGTCTACTACGGTATCGTCGTCGGGAATGAACGGTTTGTATTCTTTCTATGCAAAAGATAAGGCAGGCAATACTTCAAGAACATATTTTCTGTATCTCGATACCGTAAAACCCACAGGAAAGATTAAGAACAGTAACGGTACGGAAATTACGGGAAGTTACACGAATCAGACGTTTTCCTATTCGGCAACGGACAGCGGGAGCGGAATCAGTTATTTGCAGTATAAAAAGCCGAGCAGTTCGTCTTGGTTGACCTATACTTCGGGAACAAGTATTTCTGCAAGCGCGGCAAGCGGAACGTATCAGTTCAGAGCTGTAGATAAAGCGGGTAACATTTCCGCGACGAAAAGCATTACGCTTGATTCTTCAAAGCCGACAATGACTTTATATTCGGGAGATGTTTCGGTATCGAACGGATTCAAAAGCATAGCAAACTATATCAAGGCAACGGCGACGGACAGCGGAAGCGGCGTAAAAACAATCTACGTTAAAAAGCCCGGCGCGTCGAGTTACACCGAATATGCAAGCGGAACGCAACTGACGGCAGACGGCGCATATTCGTTTTATTGCGTAGATAACGCGGGGAACGCTTCGCAGACCTATACGATTTCGATGGATCACACAAGACCTACGATTACGAGTTCGGTCGGCGGGTTCGGAAAAACATTGCAAGACGGGTTTACCGTTACTGCTTCGGATAATTACAGCGGCGTAACGCTGTATTACAAAACGCCGAACAGCACTTCGTTTGTGGCAAGCACCACTTCAAGCGTCGTCTTTTCAAAAACGGCGGTAAACGGCACGTATGTTTTTTATGCAGTGGACGGTTTCCGCAACAGGAGCGATACTTGTTATATGTATATAAGTATCGACGCGCCCGAAGCAACGATTGTGAAGTCGGACAATAGCCATAAAGTTTGCGTGATTTGGACGGCGAGTAACTGCTATGCAACGCTGAACGGGAAAAGCTATACAAGCGGAACGTGGATTGAGCAAGAGGGTGAATATACTTTTATAATCACCAACGACGCCAACCGTTCGACAACGTATAAATTCACGGTAGATCACTACTACGCAAGGTATTCTATGGTTGCGCCTACCTGCACGCAAAAAGGCTATACAATATATAAATGTACGGGTTGCGGCGATAGCTACGACGGAGATTTTATCGAAGCCAAAGGACACGACTACGAGAGCAAAATCGTAAAACCGACCTGTACTGCGCAAGGCTATACGAGATATACTTGCAAAACCTGCGGCAACACCTATACGGATAACTTTGTCGAAGCCGAAGGACATAAATACGGCGAGTGGACAACCGTAAAAGCTCCGACTTGCGTAGACTTGGGAAAAGACGAGAGAACGTGTTCGGTATGTTCTTACGTTGACGAACGGGATACGGACGCGCTCGGTCATAGTTATAAAGACATCGTTGTAGATCCGTCCTGTACGGAACGCGGAAACACTATCCACGAGTGCGAAAGGTGCGGACATACCTATACGGACTCTTATACAGACGCAACGGGACACGATTTCGGAGAATGGACAAGTCTGACGAAGCCGACTTGTACGGCGAGCGGAGTAGAGCAAAGGAAATGCACGAGCTGTCCGCAGACCGAAACGAAAATCGTAAGTCCGCTCGGACACGATTATAAGGCGGAACTCGTAGAACCGACTTGTTTGGAGCAAGGCTATACAACGCATATCTGTTCGCGTTGCGGGACGGGATATAACGATACGTTCGTGCCGCCGCTCGGACACGACTATGAAGAAATCGAAGTTGCGCCGACTTGTACGGAAGAAGGCTATCGCGGAAAGAAATGCCGCCGTTGTGAAGATTGCGTAAAGACGGAAATCCTGAAAGCGGTCGGACATAAATTCACCGATTCGTATTTTATCGCAACTTGCGAGGACGAAGGTTATACGCTCCACACCTGCCTGTCTTGCGGAAACGAATATAAAGATAACATCGTTCCGGCAACCGGACACGATTATGAAACGGAAGTCGTGCGCGAACCGCATTGCGAAATTGAGGGCGAGAGAAAATTCCATTGCACGAAGTGCGAGAAAGAGTATTATTCGGATATTCCCGCAACGGGGCATAACTACGAACTTACGGGAACGGAAGAAGTAAACGGCGAAAATATTCGTACTTACGTTTGCACGAACTGCGGAGCGATTACCACGCAGAATATGGGCGAGCAGTATGAGCAGGTATCTTCGTATATCGGATATTTGTTCGGTCAATATCAGCCTTATATGTGGTGGGTGCTATTAGCGACCGCAGGCGTATGGAGTATCGTGATGGGCGTATTCTTTGCGATTGCGCAGAAGAACGAAGATAAAGAAAAGGCGAGAAAAATGATTAAAAATTACGTCATCGGACTTGTCGTTATCTTTGCCATTCTCGTTGCTTGTCCGTATCTTGTAAAAGGTATCGCGGCATTGATTGCGGGGTAAAAAGACAAGGTTTTACAAAAAATTCAATTTCAGGGCGAGAAATCGGCTTGACAACACACTCAACTTGTGATATTATTATAGTGCAAATAAAAAGAATATTGCACGCATAAAATATCATAAGGAGGTGCGCAACAATGACTGTTATGCAATATATAGACGAATTTGTTCGGAAAGCGGAATTAAGAGTTCCATTGTATACGAACGAGATTTACGAGTATGTAAAAACAAAGTTACCCGACACGGATAAAGCAACGTTTAATATGACTTTGCAACGTTATGAAAAGCGTAATCCCGATTTTGTGCGTTACCAAAAAGGTGTTTACTACAAAACGGTGCATACGCCTTTCGGCGTTGCGGGAATCGACACAACCGAGCTTATTAAAAGAACGTATCTTGTAAACGGCGACGAGGTAATCGGATACGAGTCCGGACCGTCCTATATGAATAAGATAGGGCTTACGACGCAAATGCCGAATATGACTTATATCGTAACCACGCGAACGAGATATACGACGGAAGATAAAAAAGACGGCATATATCTTATTAAACCCGTTATTCAGATCAATAGGGATAATTACAGATATTTGCAACTACTTGATATGCTTGACAATAAGATGAAAGTCAAAATCGAAGCGGATAACTATCAAGAGATTTTAAGAAAACAAATCGGCACGTTCGGTTTGAGCTTTGAACGGCTTATAGGGTACGCGAAGTATTACAATAACAATAATGTGTATGCAGGGCTTTCGGAGCTTGCGAGAGGGGTAAACTAAAATGAATTTACATTTAGATAAAGCGGCATTTCAACTTGTAGTGGACGATATATCGAAGAAATGTTCCGTTCGCCGCGACGTTTTGGAAAAAGATTATTACGTTACGCTTTTACTGAAAGAGTTGTCGGAAAAGGAACATCAGGCGTATGCTTATTTCAAAGGCGGTACGGCACTTTATAAAGCGTTGAAATCTATTCGCAGGTTTTCGGAAGATATAGACCTTACGGTGTATATCGAAGATTGTCCTACGGCAAGTCAGGCGAAAAAGCGACTTGAAAACGCCACGCTGAAATTTAGTTGCCTTGAAAAAGGGGAAACACTTGAAAATCATCGCGGAAGCATTACTTGCGAGTATCTTTACGAGTCGATGTATGCGCTCGATAAAGAGGACGCGTTACAACGCTTCGGCAGAGTGAAAATAGAAGCCACGAGCTTTACAGTAAGCGAGCCGACCGACAGAATAACGATTGCGCCGCACCTTTATGAGCTTGCAAGCGAAGAACAGCAAAAGATAATGCGTGAAGTGTATAGCGTAGAACCGTTTGAAATCGAAACGATTTCGCTTGAACGCATTTTTATCGACAAGGTGTTTGCCGCGCAGTTTTACTTTGAACGGAAAGATTACAGCGACGTTGCAAAGCACGTTTACGATTTAACCGTGCTTCTCGATAACGAGCAGATCAGAGCGTTCCTGAATGACGAAAAACGCGTTCTTGAAGTAATAGGGTATAAACGCAAAGAGGAATTGAACCGCAAAGGCGGCGTTGCCGCAGATATGCAAATAGCAAACTTCGATTACTTCCGAGGGCTTGACGGAAACAAAGAGTTTGAAAGCGCGTTCGATGAAATGCAACGTATTTATGTGTTTAACGAGCAAGACAAATTAAGCAGGGAAACTGTTTCTGCCGCTATATCCAAGTTAAGAGAGATTATGGATATAGAGTGGAACAGAGAATGACAAACAAATAATTAAGGAATAAGGAACGTTCTTCGGAGCGTTCCTTTTCTATACCGAAAATGCACTAAAACTATTCAAATATCAATAGTTTTAGAGCAAAATCGGTTTTACGGATAGATTCTGAAAATATTTTATGAAAAGTAATCAAAACAGCTTGACAATATCGTGCTATCACGATATAATAAAGACGAAGAAAACAAAGGAGGTGCTTTTATGAACGTAGAAGCGGTAATCAAAAAGGCTGAGTCAGACGAAGGTTTGACGGTAAAGGAGATTAAGGTTTATCAGAAGGCGGTAAAGCCTGTAAAACACGTTTACGGGAAATACGGCACTCTCGCTAAACGGTATTTGGAGGATAAAGGACTCGATTGGACGATTGCGAATCTTCCCGAATACCTGCACGGCGTAGATAAAGCCGCTGATGAACTGTACGAAACGATGTACGAAAAATTCTCGAAAGAAGAGCGTTTCAAAAAGTCGGCGGACTTTATGGAAAATATGAAACGGGAAACGGAAATGCAACGGCTTATCGAAGAAGAAATCTTAAACGAAATCGTTTACGTCAAATAAGGAGGCAGAATATGAAAGCGTTAAAAGTTACGGGAAAGGTTATAGGCACTATCGGAAGATATACGCTTGCGGGCGCGCTCATTTTAGGACACTTTATAATGAACATTATAGGTGCGTTGATTTGTGCCATTACTTCGCAGGGGTGAGCGTTGATGGAAAGAGTTGCAATTTATGATCGCAGTTGTACCGGTGACGTATCGATAACGGTCGAACGGTTGAAATCTTTTGCGGAACAAAACGGGTTGACCGTAACGGAAATCTACAAAGATGAAAAATATAGCGGGTTGAATGAAAATCGTCCCGCTTACCGTAAAATGCTGTCGGATGCAGGACTCGGAAAGTATGATATATTGCTTATAAGGGGCGTTTCGAGAATTTCAAGAAATATTATAACGTTCCTAAAAGTAAAAAAATCTTTGGAAGGAAAAGGTATAAGAATATACGATTGCGAATACGGTGGCTTTCTGGACGCTGTTATAAGTGAGGTAAGACTATGACGAAAACGATGACGCCAAAACAACGTGCAAGACAAAAATACGAGGTTGTTCACAAGGAAGAACGCGAGCAGGCGACGAAACAGTTTAATACAAGACTTCCGAGTGACGAGTATGAGGAAATCGTCGCATTTCTTAAAAAGCACGGGATTCCGAAAGTTGACTTAATCCGCATAGGATACGGAACGCTTTTGGAAAACTACAAAGAGATCAAACAAAAATAACTGATTAGCTGTAAAGGCATAATCACGGATAACGAATCAATGAATAATTGATGGAGCGTAATCGTGGTTATGCCGATACGACAACTTAATATTTTTTACGCTTCATCGCAAGGAGGAAACAACGATAAGCGTAGAAAATAATAAGAAAAGAAGTTACACGGTGAAAATCGACAATACGATTTTTATTGTGGAAACGGAAGAATCGGAAGCGGCACACGAAACCGCAGAGCAGAAAATCAAGAAATTGATAGAAGCAGGAATAGACGGTTTGGTAAACGAAGAACGCCGCCGATTAAATAATCAAAAGGCTACATTTGAAGGCTGATTTTTCAGAAGGAGTATTAAATGAGGAATCAGTCAGCAATCAACAAAATACCATTAGCAGAAGGTGATGAAACCGCACTGTATACTCGTCTGAGCAGAGATGACGAGTTGACGGGCGAATCGAACAGTATAAAAAATCAAAGAGAATTACTCTTGCAATATGCGAAAAGTAAAGGCTATGCAAACGTTCAGGTTTATGTGGACGACGGGTATTCGGGAACAAACTTTAATCGACCTGATTTTAAGCGAATGATGGAAAGAGTCGAAGCAGGACTTATTAAACGAGTTATCGTTAAGGATATGTCCCGTTTCGGCAGAAACTATCTCGAAGTCGGTTACTATACGGAAGTAATTTTCCCCGAATACGACGTGCAGTTTATCGCAGTCAACGACAACGTGGACAGCGAAGTTCAAACAGATAACGACTTCACGCCGTTCAGAAACATAATGAACGAATGGTATGCGAAAGACATCAGCAAGAAGATGAAATCGGCAATCAAGGCAAAAGGCAATTCCGGTAAACACACAAATCCGTTACCGCCTTACGGATATATAAAAGATCCGAACGATAAGAACAAGTGGCTTATTGACGAAGAAGCGGCAACGGTTGTAAGAAGAATATTCGGACTTTGTATGCAGGGCTTCGGTCCGACGCAAATCTCACGGATATTGACGGACGAAGGTGTCGATACGCCGAAAATACACGCTAAGAAAATGGGCAGAAAGGTTACGATAAGAGCGAACGAAATGCCCGAAGCGTGGGCAGACCAAACGGTTGGAGCAATACTCGGTTATTGGGAATATCTTGGGTGGACGGTAAATTTCAAGACGAAGAAAAAATCGTTTAAGTCGAAAAAAGTTATCTTGTTACCTTCCGATGAATGGCAAGTATTCAAAGATACACAAGAGCCGATCATCGACGAAGAAACGTTTTGGGCGGTGCAGAAAATCCGAGAAGGAAAACGCCGCCTTGACAGTCTTGGCGAACCGAACGCATTGTCGGGAATGTTGTTTTGCGGAGATTGCGGACATAGGCTATATTTACGCAGACAACGTGATTCGCACCAAAAAGATTATTTTGTGTGTTCGGTTTATCGAAAGAAGCGCAAGTATTTCTGCACGTCACACTTCATAAGACTTGCGGACATTGAGAAAATTCTTTTACGGGATTTACGTCAAGTAACGGCATTTGCAAGAGAACACGAAAGCGAGTTTTTAGACTTGGCAAAGAAACGTTCTTTAAGAGAAACCGAAAAACTACGAGCCGAAAACAAAGCGTCGCTCGATAAAGCCGTCAGACGCATTGCCGAAATAGACGGAATTATTCAGAAACTGTACGAAGATAACGTTTCGGGTAAAATAAGCGACGAGAGATTTGCAAAGATGGCGGCAACGTATGAAGCGGAACAGGACGGATTACAGCAAACCGCTCAAAGGCTGAAAGATGAAATATCTGCCGTTCGGGAAGAGGGCGAAAGCGTGGATCGGTTTATGAAGTTGGTAAACAAGTATTCCGACATCACGGAGCTGAACGCCGAAATCATAAGAACGTTTGTGGAGAAAATAATCGTTTATGAAGCCGAAAAAAATGACGGTATAAAAACGCAGAGAGTGAAGATAGTCTATAACTGCGTTGGAACGGTAAGCGTTCCGAACATCGACAATGAGCCTGTAAAAACAGACAAAACAAAAATTATAGAAGTGGCGTGACAATGAAAGCCGCGCCACTATCTAAAAAACAAGAAAAATCCCTGTGCCTATTGATTGTGGTGTTACCGATTGAAACAAAGATGCAAGTATTCGCTTACCGACAGGCATATCGCTGAATTCAAAAAAGAAGAAGTATATTGCGGGCAAAACAATAAGCACGGCGGTGACAATCAATACCACTTTGCTTTGCGTGCGATATTCTTTTATTCGCCACTTGTGTTTGCAAACGTCTTCCCATACCAAAAAACCGATACCGCCGATAATAATCAGCAACATAATCGTAATATTGATGACGGGTTGTGCGGAATAGTGAGTGATAGACGTGAATTCTCCGCTTTTCGTCCCCATAATATCGAATCCTGCGTTGCAGAACGCCGACACGGAATGGAAAATCGACAGCCAAATACCTTCTGCGCCGTAATCTATACAAAATACAGGCATCATAACAAGAGCGCCGATAAGTTCAATCAAAAAAATTCCCTTGATTATAAATCCGGTCAGGCGAACTATACCGCTCACATTTGGTGCGGAAATTGCATTTTTCATCGTTTCGCGGCTGAATAAACCGATTTTTTTGCCCGAAATAACGGCGAGAGAGACTGCTATTGTAACAACGCCCATACCGCCGATTTGAATAAGCAACAATATGACAATTTGCCCGAATATCGTCCAGTGAGTTGCCGTATCGAATACGATAAGTCCCGTTACGCATACGGCGGACGTCGAAGTAAACAGGGCATCGATAAAAGATGTCCACTCATGATTTTTTGAAGAAATCGGCAAAGACAATAAAAATGCGCCAAGCAAAACAACGCCGGCAAATCCTAATAGTATTATTTGGAAAGACGATAGTTTCTTTTTGGGTATTTTCATGCAAAACCTCGATCTGATTTGTCGACGTTATGCTATCACGTTTGCTATAAAGATGGCGTTAGGGTTCTTTCTTGATGTGTTAAGATTGTATAAAGATAAAGGTGTGTTTGAGTCTGAATTGCGGAATTTGAAAAACAGTACAATCGACCATAAAAGCAATTGGCGAATACTTGGCGTGACGCTTTGTATTCGCCAATTGCACGTTAGTGCTCGAATTGGGAGTTGTATAGTTTGGCGTAGAAGCCGCCTTGGGCGAGTAGGGCATCGTGCGTGCCTTTTTCGATGACGTTGCCCTTGTTCATGACAAGTATCAGGTCGGCATTCTTGATTGTGGACAGGCGGTGAGCGACGATGAATGACGTTTTGTTTTTCATCAGCACTTCAAAGGCTTGTTGGATTTTCAGTTCCGTGCGTGTGTCGATTGAAGAAGTCGCTTCGTCGAGAATGAGCATCGGGGGATGAGTGAGCATAACGCGCGCGATGCACAGCAATTGTTTTTGACCTTGGGATATATTGCCGCCGTCGTCTCCTAGCACCGTATCGTAGCCGTTTTCAAGGCGGGTGATAAACGAGTGAATATGCGCGGCTTTTGCGGCTTGGATGATTTCTTCATCGGTTGCGTCGGGCTTGCCGTATGCTATATTTTCACGCACCGTGCCTTTTTTGAGCCAAGTGTCTTGCAACACCATTCCGTAACTTGCGCGAAGCGATTTTCTAGTGACTTTGGTTATGTCCTTGCCTTCCACTTCGATCTTGCCGCTGTCGGCGTCGTAGAAACGCATGAGCAGATTGATGAGCGTTGTTTTGCCGCAACCTGTCGGACCGACTATCGCGATGCGCTGACCGCTCTTGACTTTGAGCGAGAAACCTTGTATGAGCGGATTGGTCTTGACGTAGGAGAAATACACGTCGTCAATCGAGATATTGCCGTCAACGTCCGTGAGATTTTCAAAGCCTTCGTCAGATGATTGATCGGGGGATTCGAGCAGGTCGAACACTCTTGTTGCGGCGGCAGTTGCGGTTTGCAGCTCGGTTACAACGCCGGTGATTTCGTTGAAAGGCTTGGTGTACTGCGTGGCGTATGAAAGCACGCACGAGAGCGCGCCCACGGTGAGAGTGCCCACTCCTGCCACGGCATTGCCTTTTATCACAAGGAATGCTCCGAGCACACACACCACGACGTACACCACGTTGTTGACAAAACGAGTGCAGGGGTTGGTCATGGCAGAGAAGAAAGCGGCATTCTGTCCCCATTTTTTCAAGTCTTGGTTGATGACGGCAAAGCGGTCTTCGGCGCGTTTTTCGTATCCGAAAAGTTTGACGACGCGCTGACTTGACAGCATTTCGGTGACTAGTCCCGACAATTCGCCGCGCTTTTTTGCTTGCATGGCAAACATATTGTGACAGCCTTTCGCGATAAAGTACGCAACGAAAAGCGAAAGGGGGGTGAGAAGCACGACGACGAGCGCGATAAGCCAGTTGTACCATACCATAAAAGCGAGCGTGCCGACAATGGTGACTATGCCGCTGAACAGTTGCGAAAAGCCTTGTATAAGTCCGTCCGAGATTTGATCTATGTCGTTGCCCACTCTCGACATAAGGTCGCCGTGGGAGTTGGAGTCGATGTAGGAAAGCGGCACGGTGTTGAGTTTTGCATAAGCGTTTCTGCGTAGGTCGCGAATGACTCTGAACGACGCAAAGTTGATGCAAAGCGAGCCCAAATATTGCGAGATAAAAACGGCGGCGATAAGCCCTGCAAGTATGCCTGCATTCTTGGCAATGACGCCGAAATCCACATTGTTTTCGCCGATGATATAGTCCACCGTGTTGCCGATGACGACGGGGGCAAGCAGCGTGCATACGATTTGTATCACGGAAAGCACAAGCGCAACAACGATTACGGGGACGTAGGGCTTTGCATAGCGCAGAAGTTTCTTTATGGCGACAAAATCCGTCTTCTTGTCATTTTTGACTTTTTTGTTGTTTACAGGTTTCGTTTGGGTGACTTTGCTCATTTTTCTTCGTCCCCCTTTACTTGCGACAAGCATATTTCGCGGTATACGTCGCAAGATTTGATAAGTTCGTCGTGCGTTCCTTGTCCGACGATTTTGCCGTCGTCGAGCACGATTATAAGGTCGCAATACTTGATGCTCGTCGCGCGTTGAGACACCGTGACCGTCGTAAGTCCGTCTTCAAGGCGCATGCTGCCGAGTGCTTTTCTCAGTTTTGCGTCGGTGGCGAAGTCGAGTGCGCTCGAAGAGTCGTCAAGCACGAGAATATCGGGGCAGGCAACCAGTGCACGCGCGATAGTGAGTCTTTGGCGTTGACCGCCCGAAAGATTTTTTCCGCCTTGGCTTATCATCGTGTCAAGCCCGTCTTTCATAGAATATACGAATTCCGCCGATTGCGAAATTTTTAATGCGCGGTTTATTTCTTCGTCGGTTGCGTTTTCTTTTCCCCATTTGAGATTTTCTCTCACCGTGCCTTCAAACAGAACGGCTTTTTGCGGTGCTACGCCGAAGAGTGAATAAAGTTGCGCGTTGGTGTAATTTTTCACGTTTTCGCCGAAGACTTTTACTTCGCCTTCGCTTGCATCGTAAAGTCTTGTCATAAGGCTCACGAGAGTGGTTTTGCCACTGCCCGTACCGCCGAGTATGCCGACGCTTGCGCCCTTTTCGACGATTATGTTCACGTTTGAAAGAGCAGGTTCGTGAGATCCTTGATAAGTGAAAGTGACGTCTTTAAGTTCGATCGCGGGGGCTTGCGGGTCGGGAGTTGCGCCGCTTCCTTCCTGCATCGAAGCCGTGACTTCGAACACTTCGTTTATGCGAGCCGCCGACGCGGACGCTTTTGTAAAGGTCACAAGCAAGTTGGCAAACACCACGAGCGCGTTGAGAATCTGCGTCATATAGTTGACAAGCGCGATGATTTCGCCTTGCGTGAGATTGCCGTAATATACGGTTTTTCCGCCGAAATACAAAAGCACGATGATTGCGATGTTGAGCACCGAATACGTGAGCGGATTGAGAAGGGCGGACAAACGACTGACCTTTATGGACGAAGACGCAAGCGAGTCGCTGGCTTTGTCGAAGATTTCCTTGTCTCTGTCTTGCGCGTCGAAAGCGCGTATAACCCTTGCGCCTGCGAGATTTTCTCTCGTGAGTCTCGTCACGTCGTCGAGTTTTGACTGAACGCCTTTGTATTTCGGCATAGTCAGGAACATAATAAGCGCAAGCGCGCCGGCGATAACGAGAGCCGCCGCAACGAAGATGAGAGAGAGTTTAAGGTCGATAATCATAGCCATGACTATCGCGCCCACGGCAATGAACGGAGCACGAAGAACGAGACGAATGAACATCGCTACGCCTTGTTGGCATTGATTTACGTCCGCCGTCAGTCTCGTAATGAGAGAAGTGGTGGAGAATTTATCAAGCTCGGAATAAGAGAACGTGTTGATGTGCGCGTATAGATCTCTTCTCAGATTCGTGCCGAAGCCGAGCGAAGCGCGCGACGCAAAGAATTGAGCGGTGAGCGAGAACGCAAGCCCGAACACTCCGAGTGCGAGAATAATCAGTCCGCCGTAAATAAGTCCTTTGAAATCGCCTGCCTGTCCCATGGGAATAGCGTTGTCGATAATCCAGGCAACCACGATAGGCGTAAACAATTCGAAGACCGCTTCTATGAGTTTGAAGAACGGTCCGCAAATCGTCTTGCCCCAGTAACCTTGAAGATATTTCAGAAGTTTCGTCATTTCGTTCCGTGTGTGCGCAGTGCGCAAGAATTTTAGAATAAAATGCATTTTATCACAATTTATTTTTCAAGTAAACCGAAACGCCGCCCGTGAGCAAGTTTTATCCGCTTTTTCGGCTGCAATCCGTCTATGAAAAACGAAAATCGAATTTTCGATGCTTTTATTTGCACATTCGTATAATTATTTGCAATCATTATTGACTTTTGCGTGTATAAATAATATAATTGCATCGAGTAAAAAATAAAAGTATATGGAGAAGCCACAAATGAGTATTTGGCACGACGTTGACCCGTCAAGAATCACGCCCACGGACTTTTTGGCGTGTATCGAAATTTCAAAAGGAAGCAAAAATAAATACGAACTCGACAAAGCGACGGGTTCTTTGATATTGGACAGAGTTTTGTATACGTCCACCCACTATCCTGCAAACTACGGTTTTATTCCGCGCACGTACAGCGAAGACAACGATCCGCTCGACGTTCTCGTCCTTTGCTCCGAACCTATCGTTCCGCTCGCGCTCGTAAGATGCTATCCCATAGGCGTCATGATGATGCAGGACAGCGGTGAAATGGACTACAAGATTATCGCAATTCCTTTCAAAGACCCGACGTGGAACACGTATAAGGAAATCGAAGAACTACCGTCTCACATTATGGAAGAGATGTCGCACTTCTTCAGAGTCTACAAACAACTCGAAGGCAAACAAACAACGGTTTTCCAGGTGAAGAACAGAGAGTTTGCTGAGCTCATCATCAAGGACAACCTTGAGTCTTATAAGAAAAAATTCAATATCAAGTAAGACAATCAAAACTGAATAACAAATTTTTTTTCGGGTTGACGTCGTTCAACCCGAACGACATTTTAGCGGATATTAAACACAGTCCGAAGAAAACAAAACAGGAGATAAAATGAAATACGATTGTATCGTCATCGGCGGCGGTATCGTGGGCACTGCGGTGCTTGACAGACTCGCAAGATACGACCTTGACCTTTTGCTTCTAGAAAAGCAGGACGACGTTGCGTCTTTTTCCACGCGAGCAAACAGCGGTATCGTTCACGCAGGCTATGACTGCGACCCGAACACGCAAAAGGCGTTGTTCAACGTGCAAGGCAACAAATTGATGTGGCAGGACGTGAAAGAACTCGACGTGCCCCATCATCAATGCGGTTCTATCGTCGTTGCGACGAAAGAGCAGGTTGAAGGACTTGAAATTCTCAAAGAGAAAGCCATGGCAAACGGCGTTTACGTTGAGATTTGGGACAAAGAAAAAACTCGCGAACTCGAACCGAACGTTGCCGACGATATAGAATTCAGCCTTTATGCGCCGAGTGCGGGTATCGTGTCGCCTTATCAACTCTGCATTGCGTATGCGGACAGAGCGGTGAGAAACGGCGCGCAGGTTAAACTCGAAGCGGAAGTCGTTGGAATAGAAAGAAAGGACGGCGTATACACCGTTCATACGAGCGCAGGCGACTTCGAGTGCGACTATATCGTCAACTGTGCCGGAGCGTACGGTGCAAACGTGAACGATATGGTAGGTGCGGAGCATTACGAAACGACTTATCGTCGCGGAGATTACTTCGTTCTCGACAACACGGAAAGAAAGAACGTACACACGGTGATATTCCAACTTCCCACGGCGGCGGGCAAAGGCGTGCTTGTCGCACCGACAGCGGACGGAAACGTAATATACGGACCGACCGCGATCGATACCACAGATCCCGACGATACGGCAAGTTCGCTCGATTCTCTCGATATTCTGAGAAAGAGCGTTACGCTTTCCTACAAAACGCCCGCGTACAATAAGTGCATAAGAGTGTATTCGGGACTTCGCACGATAATAGGACACGACTTCATAGTCGGCAAATCCGAAAAGGCGGAAAACTTCTATACGGCAATCGGCATTTGCTCTCCGGGACTTACTTCTGCTCCCGCAATAGCAGAATATCTCGTAAAAGCGATAACCGAAAAAATCGGCGCAAAGAAGAAAGCGGAATATATAACCGAAGTCGAAAAACTACCAAGACTTACGGAGATAGGAGCAAACGAAATCAACGCGCTCGTAAAAAAAGACGAAGCGTGGGGAAGAATCGTATGCCGTTGCGAAAAGGTGACGGAAGCGGAAATAGTGCGTGCAATTCATTCTCCCGTTTCCGCAACTACGGTCGACGCGGTGAAACGCCGCACACGCGCAGGTATGGGAAGATGTCAGGGCGGCTTCTGCGGACCGAGAGTTATGGAAATTATTTCGCGCGAACTGAATAAACCTCTTGACAAAGTCAGAAAGGGCGGCGGAGAAGACTCAAATATCGCTTGCTACAAGGTTAAGGGGGTGCAAAGATGAATACTCTCAATTATGACGTTGTGATTATCGGCGGCGGCCCTGCAGGTATGGCGGCGGCTCTCTCTTCAAGAAAACAAGGCGCAAAAACGCTAATTATCGAACGTGACGTACGTTTGGGCGGAATTCTCAATCAATGCATTCATCAGGGCTTCGGTTTGCACTATTTCGGCGAAGAGATGACCGGCCCCGAATACGCCGACCGTTTCAGAAAAATGGTGGAGAGCGAAGACATCGACGTTATGCTTGAAAGCATGGTTTTGTCGCTTTCCGAAGATAAGACCGTCAACGTGTTGTCGCCAAGCCACGGCTATTGCACGATAAAGGCAGGTGCAATCGTGCTTGCAATGGGGTGCAGAGAACGCACAGCAGGCGCAATCGCGCTTCCGGGCACTCGTCCTGCAGGCGTGTACACCGCAGGTATGGCGCAAAAGATTTGCAACCTTGACGGCTATCTCGTAGGCAAAGACGTGGTAATTCTCGGCAGTGGCGACATCGGTCTTATCATGGCTCGCCGCATGACCACCGAAGGCGCAAACGTGAAACTCGTTCTCGAACTTATGCCGTTCTCGAGCGGACTTAAACGAAATATCGTTCAATGCCTTGACGACTACAATATTCCGATTAAATACAGTCACACGATAACGAGAGTGGTGGGCAAACCGCGTATGACCGGGCTTTATTACGCTCCTGTCGGTCCCGACAGAAAGCCCGACTTGTCAAAGGAAGAATACGTCGCGTGCGACACGCTTTTGCTCTCCGTCGGCCTTATTCCCGAAAACGATTTACTCAGTGGCACTAGTGTTGAAATGAGCAGAATAACCAACGGTGCGGTCGTCGACGAACATCGCATGACGAGCGTTGAAGGTATCTTCTCGTGCGGCAACGTGCTTCACGTTCACGACCTTGTGGACAACGTTTCTCACGAAGCGGAAATCGCAGGCGAAAATGCGGCAAAATACGCGCTCGGTCAATCTCAAAAGAGCGGTGAAATCGTCAATGTAATTGCAAAAGACGGTGTGAGATACGCACTTCCGCAACGCATAAGCAAAGGCGTCGGAAAAGTGCAAATTTTCTTCCGTGTCGGCGACGTGTACAAGAATTGCAAACTCATCGTCGAGAGCGGGGAAAACGTTCTCGTGTCAAAGAAATGTATGGTGCTTGCCCCGGGTGAAATGGGCAATGTCATTATTGACAAATCAGCCGTTTGCGGCGACGTTATAGTGAGACTTGAAAAATGAATACGATATGCATAATGTGCCCTATGGGTTGTTCGTTGAACATAGAAAAAGTTGATGGCGAAGTGGTCGTCAAAGGCAACACTTGCAAGCGCGGCGAAATATACGGCAAGGAAGAGTTCACTCATCCCAAGCGCAGCGTCACCACGCTCGTGAATCTCGAAGGCGGTGGAGTGGCTTCCGTAAAGACAACGACGACCGTTCCCAAAGAGAATATTTTCGACGTCGTGAATTTCATCGGAACACTCGTTGCTCCGAAAGATTGCAAGATAGGCGACGTCATCGCAAAAGACGTTCTCGGTTTCGGTGCGGATGTCGTAATCACCGGAAGAAGATAATTCAAGACGGGTTTTATCCCTGCGATATACAAGGATAAAACCCGTTTTTTTACAATTTTACGCAAAATAAGGCGCAAATCACGCCAAATGATTTTTCACAAAAAAACAAAGGACAGATCGCATCTTGTTTTTCACAAAATATGCGATACGCGGGGAAATATGGAGATAAAAGGGAGACGAATTTTCAATTGCAGACCGATGGTGTTTTTCGCCTTGTCTCTTATTTTCGGAATTCTCGTTGCCGAGAGTATGTACGGCGCGAGCGTATGGTTTTATCTCATTCCGCTTTTACTTTTCATTCTTTGTTTTTCACTTGTTTTCGCTTTCAAAAAGTCAAGAAAATTTGCCTATATACCCATTGCGATACTCGTAGGTTTCGTTGCGATGACTTCCCACAACGTCGCGTTCAACGCAAATACCGTTCAGTATTTCAAAGGCGATTTTACGTGCACCGTCGCAAGCGATATAGTCGCTGACGGAAGGTATTGTAAATTTTACGTCAAGAATATTTCGATTGACGGCAAAACGTACAAATACGACGGTTACGTCACGGGTTACCTTGACGAGATAGATTTCAACGCAGGCGACACGGTGAAGATAAACGGCACGTTGAAGTCTGTAGGACACGAGCGTTTCGACACGTTTTTTGCAAGTAATCTTTCAAAGGGCGTCGGTTTCAAAATATACGCCTATTCGGTGACTTTCGTCGGCGACGGCAAACTCGGTTTTATTGACGGACTCCGCCACGAAATCAAGAAAATTCTATACGAGTATACGGATGACTATACGGCTTCGATTACGCAAGCACTCGTTCTCGGGGACAAATTCGGCATCGATTCCGATTTGTATTCCGACGTCAAGGCTTCGGGGCTTGCGCACGTCCTTGCGGTGAGCGGTCTGCACGTTTCGACGCTTGCGACTGCGCTGTATTTCGTGCTTAAAAAATTGAAAGTCAATCCCAAAGTTTGTTTTTGCGTGGTTGTCGTGCTCACGTTCTTTTATTCGATGCTTTGTTCGTTCACGGCGTCGTCATTGCGTGCGGTGGTTATGAGCGGCGTTTTCACGTTCGCGTCATCGTTCGGACAGAAGAAAGACGATTTGTCGGCAACTGCTTTTGCGGCAATACTCATCTTGCTTTTCCGCCCGTACGCAATCATGGACGTTGGATTTTTGCTTTCGTTCGGTGCGGTCATTGGTATTTTTGCTTTTGCACGACCCATTGAAAAGGTCGGAATGAAAGTCGTTGACAAGGTTTCTCCAAAACGTCATATAGGCAAGCGTTTCGTGTCCGTATTTGCGGTTTCTACGTCGGCGAATATACTGACTTATCCGCTAGTTGCGTACTTCTTCGGTGAAGTGCCGACGCTGTTTTTGCTGTCAAACTTTTTCGTTTTGCCGTACGTAATGGCAATCTACGTCGTTATGTTGGTGCTTTGTTTACTCTCGGTTATCACGACGTGGGGCGGTTTCGTTTGGATACTCAAATTTTTGCTCATTCCGTTCAGGCTATACGTGGGAGCGGTTGGCAGTCTCAATTTCTCGACAATTCCCGTTGCGATGGGCGTCGTCGGTATATTAACTTACACGGTGATAGCGGTCGTTTCATCGAGATACGTATTTCTCACGAGACTGCAGAAGTGCAGATGTGCGTTGATTATTGCGTCTGCGGGACTGGTTGTAGGTGCGGTTGCGCAACTTATCGTATATCTGACTTGCGACTTTGTGCCTGCCGAAAGTGCGATTTCCCTTATTCTGTCGTAAGGGCAAAATGTAGTTTTTCGATGATAAAACAGCGGATTTACTCATATTATATATTGCACGATAAGGCGTTTTTGCGACGATTTTTCGACATTATACGCTACGTTTGTCGAAAAAACTTAAAAATGTATTGCAAGCACGCGCGTTGTGTGCTAATATATCTATGATTATGATACTCTTAAAAGGGGTTAAGAATTATGATTGAAAATCTCAAATTGGGTCCTTTTGACGGATATTCCGCACTCATCGTGATCATCGTGTTCGTGTTTGCGCTCGTTGCGCTCGTCGCGGTGCTTGTCGTGAGTATCATCAAAGCGATTAAAGAGCGTAAAGACGCAAAAGAAGATAAAGCGGAAAACGATTTTTATTCCGAGTACGGAGTCAATGCCGAAGAAATGCGACTCAATCAGAAACTTGCTCGTTTGCGCGGTGAAGTTAAGAACGCTATGCGCGGCAAAAAGCCTGCGAAGAACGCACCCGTAGACGCTGCTCCCGTTGCGGAAAACGAAGTCGAAGAAACGCCCGTCGAAGAAGTGAAAGAAGAACCGACGCCGGAAGTTGCTCCCGTCATCGAACCCGTAGCGGAAGAGAAGGTAGAGCCTGCTCCCGTCGAAGAAAAAGTCGAAGAGCCGGCACCCGTTGAAGAACCCGTGCAAGAGCCTGTCGCAGAAGAAATCAAGGAAGAGCCGAAGGAAGAAGTCAAGCCCGAACCCGTCGAAGCGGTGAATGAAGGCACGAAACCCGAAGCGGTTGAACCGGTCAAGGAAGAAGAACCCAAAAAGCAAGGCGTTGCTCAACCCGCCGCAAAGAAAGTCGTCAAAAAGAAACCCGACGATTGGTCAAAGTATGACGGCACGTATGAAGGATACTATTACGATCCCGAAGACGCTTGCTATTACGAAGGCACTCCGTCTCCCGCTCTTGCAAAGAAACTTGCGGCAAAAGAAGCCGAGCTTGAAGCTCTCAACGCAAACAAGGACAAGAAAGTCATCATCAAGAAAATTGCTCCGCCGTTTGCCGCTCTCAAAACTCCCAAGAACGCAAGAAAAGCACCGCAAAAAGTTGCAGGCTTTGACGAATCCGTCATTTACGGCAAATACATCATCGAGCACGTTGACAAAGAAGACGGCACGCAAGAGTATTTCTACACGCTCTACGATGCCAGCGGCAACGACATCTACGAAAGCTCCAACTACACCACCAAGGAGTACTGCGAGCGCGCAATCAATCGTTTCAAATCGCACGCCATCATCGGCACGTACACCATCGAAGCCGCCGACGGCAAATTCTTCTTCGTTCTCAAACGCAAGACTTACGTCCACAAGGGTGCGCCGCAAAACACTTTTGAAGATGCCAATGCGCGCATGAAAGAGATTAAGTCGTTTGCGCAGACTGATATTATCCGCGAACAATAAATAACGCGCTATTCAGCGAACAACTACGGCAGAGCCGCGCTCCCGTCAACTCATGTACGCATAGTACATTAGGGTTGCCGTTGGCGTGGCTCTTTCTTGTTCTTCATCTGAATATCGCGTTATTTCCAATTAAAAATTGAGCACATTAGGGTTGTCTTGCAAGTGGCTTTTCCTTTTTTATCCGCTTTTGCACAATCGTCAACGATTGTGCAACATTAATATTTACAAAATGTGGCGGACAATTTATAATATACAAAAAACCGTGCAGGTGAATTATGGATTTTGCAAAGATAAAAAGCAATCTTGAAAATCGTGGTTTTATCGTTTCGTGCTTTGAGACCGCAAAGGCTGCAAGCGAGTATCTCGACAGCCAAATAGACGGCAAAAGCGTCGGTTTTGGCGGATCGGTCACACTCGATCAAATGGGCGTGCTCAAAATGCTTGAAAAGCACAACAAAGTGTTGTATCGCTTTGACGATCCCGACGGCAAGTCGCCTGTGGATATCATGAAAGAAGCTCTCACTGCCGATGTCTTTCTAACGTCAGCAAACGGCGTTGCCGAGACGGGCGAAATCATCAATATTGACGGCAACTGCAACAGAGTGGCAGGTGAGTTTTATGGGCACGAAAAGGTGTTTTTCGTTATCGGTAAAAACAAGATCGCACCCGACTATGACAAGGCGCTTTGGCGCGCTCGCAACATTGCCGCACCCAAGAATGCACAACGCCTAAACAAAAACACGCCGTGCGCCGTGAAAGGCGACAGATGCTACGATTGTTCAAGCCCGGAGCGCATTTGCAAAGGTCTTGCCGTGCTTTGGAAGAAACCCACCAATTGCCCATATGAAATTGTTTTGATAAACGAAGATTTGGGATATTGAGCAATATTTGCTATACAAAATTAAACTCGGCAAACTCGTCTTAGACCGCTATGTTGCGCTCTCACACGGTTTTGTCCGCAAAATTTATCAAATATCGGTTGACAACGTAACGGTTGTAACAAAAAAAGGAGCGATTTTCGCTCCTTTTCAAATTATATTATGTTTTTTGATAAGTCAAAATCTCATTGCAAACTGTCGGCGTTTTCACTCTCGTCAGTATGTGATTGGGCGCAGTCTTCGGCGTGTTCCGTGTCGGTGTCACTTGTTTTGCCGGTTGACGGATTGTCCGGACGTTCGATTTGAACGCATGGTTGCGGGGCGGATTGTTCGTCCGTTATATCGTCTGTTTTTGCGTTTGCCGCTTTCTTTTCACGAGTTGTTTTGACAAGTTTTTCAAATGCCATAGTGATTGGTTTGTCGATGAGAAGACGCAATTGCTCGATCGCCATACAAACAAAGAACGTTGCCGCCACAAAACCGAGCATAATCAAGAATGACACGTTGGAATCGTAAAATTTGCTTGCATGGAAGATGTTTTGGTACATATATCCGCGCATTTCGTTGCTGTCGTGAATCAGATATATGCCAAACATCGTTGCAGATACGCCTGTGACAAATTTTGAAAAGCGCACGGAAGTTGGTTTCACGTCTTTGAGAGCGACAAGCAGAATGATTGCCGATGCCGAGCGCACGATAGAGCATTGTGCGGTGTTGCAAAAGTATCCTGCAACCAAAGTCGCGCTGTATGCGAGAATTGGCGCAAACATCCACTTTTTCGGCACTTTCACGTCATATTTTCTCACAAACGCCGCAATAAAGTAGAGCATAATAAACCAAATCACGTTGTATCCGTCACCCATGGCAAGTTGCGGAAGGACGTGAACGTCACCCGCGAGTATGCCGAGCACGATAAAGACTGCGCATGCCGCAAAGTGCGTCTTTTTGTCTATGCGCGCGATAACGACATTGAGCAGGGGAGATGCCAGCATCATAAAAATGTATGCCGAGAAAAACCAGTATTTGCCGCATATCACGGGAAAAAGCGAAGACAAAAGCCAGTTCCAAGAGAAACTCTCTTTGCCGTATATGCACAAAAACACGACAAAAAGCGTCATGCTGTATATCCACACTTGAGCGTAGAGTTTTGCAAGACGTTGCCATTTGAGTTTTTTTGACGTGCAAGTGAAGTATGCGCCTATAAGCACGAAAAGATTGACGGACGGATTGAACAAAGACGTCAATATTCTTCCGAATACGAAATTTGCGCCCGTCATGTTGTTTGCAAAACCGCCGTGCCCCAAGAAGTGAGAGCTTACGATCAAAAACATCGCAACGATGCGCGCAATGTCAAAAGCGCAGTTGCGCGGTTGTTTCATTGTCGGCGCGGTGGCGGTTTAAATTTGTGTTGAGTTTTCTTTTTCCTGTTCCATAAAACGATTATACAACTTATCGATGTGGCAAGCAAGCAAAACGCAATGCCACGCAAAGTTTGCAAGCAACAATGCAAAGTTTTAGCTCACAACAAAAAAGCACAAGCGTCGCAGGGTGCGACGCTTGTGCGGTTTTTTTGTGGTTTTCACGCAAAACGAGCGGTTAGATGCGTGATTTTGATTGATAAAAATCTTATTTTGCCAACGATTCGAGGATCTTCTCGCTCTTTTGTGCCACTTCTTTGAGTGCGCCGTCTTCAAAGGGAGAGTTGATGCCTGCCTCTTTGAGTATGTCGGTGAACAGTTCCGTTCCGCCTTTTGACGTGAAGGTGAGATAGCGGTTGAATGCGTCTTGATAGTTGTCAAGCGATTTGAACAAGAATTGCAAAGCGTCCGATTGCGCAAGGCAGTAGTCGATGTAGTAGAAGGGTGATTCGTAGATGTGCATTTGATATTGCCATCTCGTGCCTTTGTCGAAATAGTGCATGCCCTTGGTGTTGAGATAGGGACGGAATTTTGCCTCGAGTTTGTTCCATTCTTCGTTGCGTTGCGCGGGGGTAAGCTCGGGATGCTCGTATACGACGTGTTGGAAAGCGTCCACGATCGTGCCGTAGGTCAGGAAGGACAGATTGTCGAAAAGGTGCTTGAACTTGTAGTCGTTTGCACGATCTCCGAAGAATTTGTCCATAAACTTCCAGCAGAAACATTCCATGCTCATAGAGTGCGTTTCGGCGGTTTCCATTCCGAGTGCGGCTTCTGCGTCAAGGTTGTTTTTGAAAGACAGATAACTTGCAAAAGCGTGACCTGCCTCGTGCGTCAACACGTCCACGTCGCCCGACGTTCCGTTGAAGTTGGCAAGGATGAAGGGTTGCTTGTATTTGGCAAATTCCGTGCAGTAGCCGCCACCCCATTTGCCTTCGCGCGACATAACGTCAAAAGCGTCGTTTTCTATCATCATATCGATGAAATCGCCCGTTTGCTTGCTCATCTCGTGGTACATTTCGCGACCTTTTTCAAACATTTGCTCGGCGTTGAGAACGGGGGCGGGATCGCCCGATGCAAAGCACACGCCGTAGTCGTAGAGTTTCATATCGTCAATGCCCATGCTCTTTGCGCGAGCGGTGCGGATGCGGCTGACAACGGGCACGATGTCGTTGAGCACGTTTTGACGGAATTTTTCCACTTTTTCGCGGTCATAGCAAATTCTGCCCATACGATAATAGCCAAGCTCTACAAAGTCTTTGTATCCCATCTTTTTCGCCATGCGGTCACGCACTTTTACAAGTCTGTCAAACGTGCCGTCAAGGATATCGCTGTTTTCTTCAAACACTTTTCCGAGCGCGTCATAGGCTTCTTTTCTCGTCTCTCGGTCCGCATCTTCCATATATCTGCGAAGTATGGTCAGCGGCATTTTCTCTCCGCGGAAATCGACGGTGAATTCGCTCATAAACTGCGAATATTCGTTGACGATCGCGCTCTCTTCTTGCAGATCGGGCACAATGCTCTCGTCAAGTGCTTTGAGCGAAACCTCATAGTTTTTGTACACGGTGACGGGCAGTCTTTTTTCGACTTCCGCGCGTAATGGCGTTGACATCATCGCTTGCATATACGCAATTTGCACACCCGACAGCAAGGGCGCGTTTTGCTCGTAGTATTCTTTCTCCGCCTTGTAGAATTCGTCTTTTGTGTTGCAAGACCAACGCATATAGGACAATGCGCTTTCTGTGTTCAATTCTTCGGTGACGGAGAGCAGTTGTTTTCTTGCCGCAAGCACGTCATCGGCGGACTTTGCGTTGTTAATGCTATTGATGCAAAGCTCGTATGCTTTTTTCACGTCTTGGATGTCGCATCTTTGATATGGAATGTCGCAAACTTTCATAAAAACTCCTTTTATATAGATATATATTTATAACTATAAAATATTGATGAAATCATTATTTGCCAACATTGCCGATTTGTCAAGAAAAAAGCGTTCTATTTGCGTATAAAACAAGCACCCGACAAAAAATATGCCGAGTGCTTGCGATTTTTTGATAGTGAAATGCAAACTTATTTAGTCAAACCTTCCTGCACAGCGACTGCGCAAGCAACGCATTTTATAGAACCAAAAAAGCATCCTTGCGGATGCTTTTGGGTTTTGGTTCTACTTTGCTACGCAAAGCAAATGTTCGTTCGCAAGTGCGGAACGATTATTTTGTAAGTCCTTCTTGTACTGCGACCGCACATGCGACCGATTGTTATGCACCAAAAAAGCACCTTTGCAGGTGCTTTTGGGTTTTTGGTGCTATTTGCTACGCAAACAATTTAGCGTTGCTATGCGCACAAATTATCTAGTCAAACCTTCTTGGACTGCGACAGCGCAAGCGACGCTTGCACCAACCATCGGGTTATTACCCATGCCGATAAGGCCCATCATTTCGACGTGTGCGGGGACTGAAGAAGAACCTGCAAATTGTGCGTCGGAGTGCATTCTGCCCATCGTGTCGGTCATGCCGTAAGATGCGGGACCTGCCGCCATGTTGTCCGGGTGAAGAGTTCTGCCCGTGCCACCGCCGGATGCGACGGAGAAGTATTTCTTGCCGTGGTCGACGCACCATTTCTTGTAAGTGCCTGCAACGGGGTGTTGGAAACGAGTCGGGTTTGTGGAGTTGCCGGTGATGGAGACGTCAACGTCTTCAAGACGCATGATTGCCACGCCTTCGGTGACGTCGTCGCAACCGTACACTTTGACAGCGGCTCTTTCGCCGTTGGAGTATGCGGTTTCTTTGACAACGGACACTTCGCCTTTGTAGTAGTCCATTTTGGTTTGGACATAAGTGAAGCCGTTGATACGGGAGATGATGAATGCGGCGTCTTTGCCGAGACCGTTGAGAATGACTTTAAGGGGAGTCTTTCTGACTTTGTTTGCGGTTCTTGCGATACCGATTGCGCCTTCTGCCGCAGCAAAGGATTCGTGACCTGCAAGGAAAGCGAAGCACTTGGTGCTTTCTCTAAGGAGCATCGCGGCGAGATTGCCGTGTCCGAGACCGACTTGACGTTGTTCTGCAACAGAGCCGGGGATGCAGAAGGATTGAAGTCCTTCGCCGATTGCCTCTGCGGCGTCTGCAGCGTTCACGCAGTTTTTCTTGATTGCGATTGCGCAGCCGACGGTGTATGCCCAAACGGCGTTTTCAAAGCAGATGGGTTGCACGCCTTTGACAATTGCTTCGCAATCAACGCCTTTTTCAAGGCAAATCGCTCTTGCGTCTTCAAGGTCTTTGATGCCGTATTGAGCAAGAACTTTGTTGATTTTGTCTATTCTTCTTTCATAACCTTCAAATGTGACACTCATAGTTGAATCTCCTTATTCGTGGCGTGGATCGATCCACTTCACAGCGCCGTCTTCGGCTTTGTATCTGCCGTAGGTGCCGGTGCATTTTGCAAGTGCTTCGTTTGCGTCGACGCCTTTCTTGATCATTTCCATGAACACGCCGAGTTTGCAGAATTGATAGCCGATGATCTCGTCGTGTGCGTCGAGAGCGACTTTCGTGACGTAACCCTCAGCCATTTCGAGATAACGGGGTCCCTTTGCAACGGTGGAGTACATCGTGCCGACTTGGCTTCTCGTGCCTTTGCCGAGATCTTCGAGACCTGCGCCGATGACGAGACCGCCTTCGGAGAATGCGGATTGCGTTCTGCCGTAAACGATTTGCAAGAAGAGTTCACGCATTGCAGTGTTGATAGCGTCGCACACAAGGTCGGTGTTGAGCGCTTCGAGAATGGTCTTGCCGGTGAGAATTTCAGCCGCCATAGCCGCAGAGTGAGTCATACCAGAGCAACCGATGGTTTCAACGAGTGCTTCCTGAATGATACCGTCTTTGACGTTGAGCGTGAGTTTGCAAGCGCCTTGTTGCGGTGCGCACCAACCGATGCCGTGGGTGAGACCGCTGATGTCCTTAATCTCTTTCGCTTGAACCCATTTTCCTTCTTCGGGAATAGGAGCGGGACCGTGATTAGGGCCTTTTGCAACGCAACACATGTTTTCAACTTCACTTGAATATTGCATAGATAAATGTCTCCTTAAAGAGTTTATTTTATTTTTGGTCGATGACATTTTATCATATAGATAAAGTTTTATCAAGAAAATACGGAAAAATATCTTTGACGATTTCAAATATAAACGATTTTGATACCGTAAAGGGCGATATAGTGGAAAAACAAGTTGCCAAAAGGTGCCGATAGTGGTACACTTATCTATACAAATACTATTCCAAAAGGATATAAATATGGCTCAAAACATTATCGACCAACTTCGCGAACGCGGTTTGGTCAAACAAGTGGTTTTTGAAGAAGACCTGAAAAAGTTGCTTGACGAAGGTCCGCAGTCTTTCTACATCGGTTTCGATCCGACTGCAGACAGTCTCCACGTCGGTCACTTCATGCAAATGATAGTGGCAAAACGCTTGCAAGACGCAGGACATCGTCCCATTATTCTCATCGGCGGTGGCACGGCTATGGTCGGCGACCCGTCTGGACGTACGGACATGCGTTCCATGATGACGAAAGAGACAATCCAACACAACGTCGATTGTTTCAAAAAGCAAATGGCAAAATTCATTCGTTTCGACGGTGAAAACGCCGCGATTCTCGTCAACAACGCAGACTGGCTTCTTGATTTGAATTATATCGACTTCTTGCGTGAAGTCGGCGCAAACTTCTCGGTCAATCGTATGCTCACGGCAGAGTGCTACAAGCAACGTCTCGAGAAAGGTTTGACTTTCCTTGAATTCAACTACATGCTCATGCAGTCCTACGACTTTTTGGTGCTCAACAGAAAGTACGGTTGCGTGCTTCAATGCGGCGGTGACGATCAATGGTCAAATATGCTCTCGGGCGCGGACCTTATCCGCAGAAAAGAGCAAAAAGACGCTTTTGCAATCACTTTCGGCTTGCTCACGACCTCTGAGGGCATCAAGATGGGCAAAACCGCAAAAGGCGCGGTGTGGCTCGATCCCAACAAGACCGCTCCGTACGATTTCTTCCAGTATTGGAGAAACATTGCGGATGCAGACGTAGAAAAGGTGTTCAGATTCCTTACTTTCTTGCCGCTTGACGAGATAAGAGAACTCACTCAATACAACGACGAGCGTATGAACAAGGCAAAAGAACGCCTTGCGTACGAACTCACCAAAATGGTGCACGGCGAAAAGGAAGCGGACGACGCTCTCCAAAAGGCCCGTGCGGCGTTCTCGGGCGATAGCGAAAATATGCCGAGCGCGGTTATCCCCAAGGGTATGACGAGCGTTGCGGATATTCTCGTTGCGGTTGCAAAAGTGCCGTCAAAGGGCGAAGCGAAACGTCTTATCCAAGGCGGTGGCATCTCTATCGACAACCAAAAAGTCGCGGATATTATGGCGCAAATCACCGACAGCCAAATTGCAAACGGTTTCGTGTTGCAAAAAGGCAAAAAGAATTTCTACAAGGTCAGCGTAGAGTGAAAACGTACAAATACGTCGATGGCGAATATGAGATAAAAACCGAGATTAAACGCTCGGTTTTTATCGCTAGCGTCAAGGGCGAAGTGGACGAAAAGCAAGCCGAAGAGTTTGTAAAATCAATCCGAAAAAAATACCCGGACGCAACGCACAACTGTTATGCGTACGTTGCGGACGAGCTTGGCAACGTCACTCGTTTCAGTGACGACGGCGAGCCGTCTGGCACGGCGGGGCAACCCATTCTCGACGTCATTCGCAAGCAAGGTCTCGTGAAAACGGCAATTGTCGTTACGAGATACTTCGGCGGAATAAAACTGGGCGCGGGCGGTCTCGTCGGAGCGTATTCGCAGACGGCGGCAAGCGGTGTTGCTATGGGCAAAATATCCGTCAAGACCGAGTGTGTCGCGCTTGAAATATCTGCCGATTATCCGACTTTTGCCGTCGTTGAAAAACACATCCGAAAAGGAGATGCGATAATCGACGACATAAGCTACGGCGACGGAGTGAAATGCAAGGTTTTCGTCAGTGAAGACGATGCAAAATCGTTTGCGGATAAAATATGCGAGATGTCGGCAGGAAGAGCGCACGTTGAGATTTTGAACGAAAAACGATTTGAAAAAATCGCGCAATAGTTTGAGTTTTACTCTTGTAAAATCTTTGAATCCGCAAAGCAAAAAAATACAAAACATTACGTTAGATATACGAAAACATGTGTTTGTGGTGAAATATGTCCGAAGAAGTGAAAGAGTATTTGCTCGATGAAGAAAGAGCACAAAAAGCATACGATGCGCTTGTGAAATATCTTGCGCTTTCCGCACGTTCTGAAAAAGAATACAAGGAAAAACTATACGGCAAAGGATACCACAAAGACGAAGTGGAATTTGCAATAGGAAAAGCAAAAAAATACAATTACATCAACGACGAAGAATACGTGCGCACGTATCTTATGTTCAATTCAAACAGATATGGCGCAAAGAAAATCGCATACAAACTCGTCAACGAAAAAGGCGTTGACAAAAAACTCGTGGACAATATTTTGCTTGACGCAAAAGACGACGAAAAAGAATATGAGCTTGCGCTGAAAATGGCGCAAAAGTATGCCAAATCGCGCAAAATCGTCGATAAAACGGGCGCGCAGAAAATCAGTGCGCATCTATATTCAAAAGGATTCGATTTTGCAATAATCAATAAAGTTATCGCAAAACTGTTCGACGATATTTTTATCGAGTGATATATCGATAAGATAGTTTTTTTTATTTGAACAAAAAAAGCCGATTACAATCGACGGAGAAAAATAAAAAATCTCATGCTTTTTCAAAGCGGTTGAACCGGCAAAACAAACGATAATACAAATCTTTCATGTTTCAAAAAATCCAAGTGATACGAGCAACGCTTCGTTGACTTTGGTCATCATATTGATCGGCAATTCGCCGATTTTTTCTTTTAGGCGTTTTTTGTCAAGCGTTCGTATTTGTTCGAGCAAGACCACGCTGTCTTTCGGAAGTCCGAATTTGCCTGCCGGCAGTTCGATATGCGTCGGCAGTTTTGCTTTCCCGAGTTGCGACGTGACCGCAGCGGCGATAATGGTCGGACTATACTTGTTTCCCACGTTATTTTGAACTATTAGAACGGGGCGCACGCCCCCTTGCTCGCTGCCCACCACCGGTGATAAATCGGCATAATACAATTCGCCACGTTTGACCATATCCATACTCGCAAAAAATTATTGTCAACATTCGCTTTCTTTATGCATAAACTTTCAAAAAACGAACGTCTACCGTATTTTATGCCTGTCGCTTGCAAAACAGTGAGAGATTGTGTCGCACTGCGCCGTATAATCGGAAAATCAGAAAGGAAAATTTTGGTTTTTACATAAAGAAACGGACGTCTTTCAATCAAAAATTGTGAACGAAATTTTCGCGACGATAGCGTGCATTTGACAAACTATACGGTTAGATAATCGAAAAGGCGGTTTTATGAAAGTCGGAATTGTTGGTTACGGAAATCTCGGCAAGGCATGCGAAAGAAGTTCGGTTGAACAGGGTGACGAAGTCGTCGGAATATTTACAAGAAGAAAACCGTGCGAAGTCGTTTCGCCTTACGGCACGAAAACGTACGCTCAGGAAGACGTTTTCGAGTTCAAAGACAAAATCGACGTGCTTGCGTTGTGCGTCGGCTCGAAAAACGACCTTATGGGAGTTGCAAAAAGCGTTGCAAACGAGTTTAATACAGTGGATTCTTTCGACACTCACGCAAAAATGACGGAATACGCCGAGTTTATGCAGCAAAAAGTCACTGATAAGTTGAGTTATATTGCAATAGGTTGGGACCCCGGTCTGTTTTCGCTTATGCGTGCGTTGATGTGTTCGGTGACGAAAAACGGAGATTTGCAAACGTTTTGGGGTAAAGGTGTGTCGCAGGGGCACGGAGAAGCGATACGACGTATAAAAGGCGTTAAAAACGCCGTGCAATACACAATACCCAAGCAATCTGCGCTCGATGCAGTGCGGAACGGGCAAGGCAAAACTTTGTGCGAGCGGGATAAGCATCTAAGGGAATGTTTCGTTGTGCTCGAAGACGGCGCAGACGGTGAATTTATCGAGAAAACGATAAAGAGTATGCCCGATTATTTTGTAAATTACGATACGATAGTGCATTTTATCGATGAGAAAGAATTCGAAAAGGAGCATACGGGCATGGCGCACGGCGGTTTTGTGCTTGAAAAAGGATTGTCGAACGGATATTCCAGCGATATGGAATTCAACCTTAAACTGCAATCGAATCCCGATTTCACCGCAGGAGTGCTTATGGCATATGCCAAATCTTGCGTAAAAGAGTATCAAAGCGGTGTAAGAGGAGTAAAAACCATTCTCGACGTGCCGATTGCAAGTCTTTTGAGCGGCAAATGGATTGACAACGTAAAGCGGTTTATCTAAAATATTATTTGCAAATCGACGCATTGTAGGATAGAACGGCGCAAACATGCCGAATCCATGCGTTGATTCGAAAATGATTTTTGGAGATACCGATGATAGACTACGAATATATATTGTTTGACCTTGACGGAACGCTGATTGACAGCAAGCCGGGCATTGTGGAATGTATACGCTATGCACTCGACCACGAGAGCGTGTCGTACACAAACGAGGTCCTCGACAAAATGATAGGACCGCCTTTTAGGGTTAGCATGCACGATTTTTTGGGACAGGACGAGAAGAGCATTGAAAAACTCATAAGTCTTTATCGCGGAGAATACGAGAAATACGGCTGGAAACATTGTGAGGTTTTCTGTGGTGTAAAAGAAATGTTGCATGAACTCAAAGCCGCAGGAAAACGCCTTGCCGTTGCAACGAGCAAACCAATCAAATTTACAAACATGATTGTAAAAGGCTTTGATCTTGAAAAGTATTTTGATGTGGTGGGCGGCGCATCGAGCGACGCAAGCAAAGAAGCAAAGTGCGACGTGATAAACGACGTTCTTTCAAGGCTTTGCGTGACGGACAAATCAAAAGTGCTTATGGTGGGCGATCGTATGTACGACATTGACGGCGCGCATATTTGCGGCATTGACGTGTGTGCCGTCTTGTACGGATACGGTGACAGGGAAGAGTTTGAAAAGCACGATGCAGAGTATATCGTGAAAAATCCGAGCGACGTTGTAAGTCTTGTGTTGAGACGTTGAAGACGATTGAATTTTGTATAATAAGAGACAAGGTTTTCGGCTGCAAACAAATGCCCGAAGACCTTGTTTTTTATATGTTTTTTTCATAATATAAGCAAATGTACATATGTGTGAGTGCAAAACAAATAAAACGAGAATGCTTGGAAAAATGCTCTAAACACTGCCTAATTATTCTAATTTTATTGAAAAATTGAAATAAATGTATTCTATAAATTGCCGTTTTTGAGAATTCTTTCTAAAAATCGACGTTTTTTAGAGTACTTCCGTTTTTGTTTTGTCTTATGTTCATCTTTGCAATAAGACGAGTGATCATATCAGCACGAAAGCAAACGACGGTTTGCCGAGCTAAATCAAAATTGACTTTTGTTTACGGAAGAATTTAGCGTCTCGTTTTGCTTGCCTTGCAAAGTCTGACTTCCGTCTTCAGAATTTTTCTATTACGCAAAAATCGCAAAGCGAACGTCGGAATGAGATCTTGTACCGTCCTTTTTTCAGAACGTGTTTTTCTCCGTCTTTGCAAAAATCGATGTCTTCGGAAAGTGTGAGATTTGCCGAATATATCTTCTTGAAAATCAAAGAGCCTTTGTCTCTTTCTTTTTTTAGTCCCATGAAAAACGCACGGAAGAAGGGGAAAAACATCTCGATATATCCAAGTGCGCCTTTATGTTTGGGCGAGCGTATTGCAAGAACGTGTCCGCTCATGCTTTCGCCGTCGTACGCCTTGTTGAAGTGAAAGCCGAAACATCTAGGCGATTTGAGAAACATTATAAGCGAAAACTCACCGTCGTAAGTTTTCTTATCGGTGGCAATCGTTGCTTTTATTCTGTGCGGTTTGTATTCTTCAACGACTTTCGATACGTATGCCAACGCTCCGAATTTTTGTTTTTCTTTTACGTCGGACGTATAGCCTATCGGTGTAAACGAGCCTGCCGCAAAAACGTATGAGAAAAGACTCTTGTCGCACTCTTCCGCAATATATCCGTCTTCTTCGATAAGTCGGGCGCATTTTCCTACGACGATTGGCTTTGCCTTATCCTTATCGTCGTCGCAAGACGGACATCTTGTTTTCAAATGAGAGTATCTTTCTGCCTTTGCTTTGTCGTTCAATGTGCCTACGGGGAAGTAAAACACTTTGAGCGGCATATCGCACGTTTTTTCGAGAATGCTTGCAAGCGTGCCGTCTCCGCCGCAAACCGCCAGCGCGTCGTAAGCGGAAAAATTCTCGATTTCGTCATCGGGAATCGTGCAATGCTTGTAACGATAATCGTCTCCGAGACAATTTTCCACTTTTTCAAACGAGATTTTCTTGCTCGAACCGGCGTTTTTGTTGATGATGATAAGACAGTTTTGCATAGGCTTTGTCCCTATTATACACATTTTTGATTATTTTGTGCAATCATGCGAATTTTATTGTTTACACGCGCGAAAAAATTTGTTATAATCACTATATATTATGTTGCGCATGCGCATTATGCGTATACGCGCTATGGAGAGTAACCTTATGGCAAAAAAAATCGGTCAAGTGGACTTCAAGGAAGTCTGGACTATCCCAAACATCATCACGTATTTCCGCATCATTTGCGTGCCCGTTTTCGTGACGCTCATGGCACTCGGCGGCATCAGAGACGATTTCAAGTTGTTTTATGCCGCACTCGGCGTGTTCTTTTTTGCAAGCGCAAGCGATATGGTCGACGGCTGGATCGCAAGAAGATTCAATATGCAAAGCGGCATCGGCATGGTTCTCGACCCGATAGCGGACAAACTCATGCACGTATCCGTGCTTGCTTGCCTGTCCTTCTGCACGGGACTTACGGCACTCGGTAAAAATCTCGTTGTCGACGGAACGCTTTCAAATCCGTGGTTCGTGCATTACGCATTCGTGATCTTGATTTTTGCAAAAGAGTTCATCCAGGCGATGATTGCGCTTTACGTTCTCAAAAAAGGCGCGACCGTCAAGGCGAATTGGCTTGGCAAAGTGTCGTCATTCACGATCTCGGTGGGCGTGATTCTCGCATTCTTCCACAACTTCGTGCAATATGCGGACTGGGGCATTCTCGCATGGGGTATCGCGCTCTCGTATGCGGCGGCATTCAGCTATCTTGTAGAGACCTCAAAGCAAGTGAAGCTCATCAAAGAAGGCAAGATGCAAGCGGCAACTGCGGATTCCGTCAAGGAAGAAGACCAAAAGATCGTTCAAGAAAAGAAAGACGGCACGTACGAAGGCTGATTGCGTAATGGCGAGCATAATTCCGCTGCGATAGATTGGGATATGCCGTGCAAAACGTATGGATAAATAGTCTTAAAAACGCTCGTCGGTATAGCCCAAAAGCGTATAGACGTGTTTGCTAAAAATATGTAATATCGGTCGCAAAGCGTAAATTTGTGCGCTTTGCGACTTTGCGATAAAGAAAAGACAAAGTGCGCCGTGACGGCGCAAGGAGAATTGACAATATGCAAGATATGGAAAAAACTTACAATCCCGAGTTTGAGAAGCGCATATACGATATGTGGATGAAAGGGAAGTTTTTCGAAGCGCATCCGAACGCGGAAAAAGAGCCGTTCACGGTGATGATGCCACCGCCAAACATCACGGGACAACTTCACATGGGACATGCTCTTGACGAAACCATTCAAGACGTCATCGTCCGCTTCAAACGTATGTGCGGTTACGAAACGCTCTGGATGCCGGGCACTGACCACGCGTCGATTGCAACCGAAGTCAAGGTTGTCGAAAAGATGCGCAAAGAAGAAGGACTTTCCAAAAACGACGTCGGCAGAGACGGATTTTTGGAGCGTGCGTGGGCGTGGAAAAACCAATACGGCGGAAGAATCGTAGAGCAACAAAAAGCACTCGGCATTTCTTGCGACTGGTCCAAATCCGCTTTCACAATGGACGAAAATTGCTCCAATGCCGTGCTTGAAGCGTTTGTAAAATATTACAAAAAGGGTTTGATTTATCGCGGAAACCGCATCATCAACTGGTGTCCGCATTGCCACACCGCGCTCAGCGACGCAGAAGTGGAATATGAAGAACAACAATCGAATCTTTGGTATTATCGCTATCCCGTGGTGGGCGAAGACGACGCAATCGTCATTGCGACCACTCGTCCCGAGACAATGCTCGGGGACACGGCGGTTGCAGTCAATCCCAAAGACGAAAAAATGGCAAAGTACGTCGGTAAAACCGTCAAACTTCCGCTCACGGACAGAGAAATCCCCGTCGTTGCGGATGATTATTGCGAAATCGGGTTCGGTACGGGCGCGGTGAAGATTACGCCTGCTCACGATCCCAACGACTTCGAGCTGGGCTTGCGTCACAACTTGCCCGTCATTCAGGTTATCGGCGAAGACGGTCTTATGAACGAAAATGCCGGCAAGTATCAAGGCATGGACAGACTTTCTGCAAGAAAGGCTATCGTCGAAGATTTGACCGCACTCGGACTTATGGTGAAAATCGAGCCGTATGCGCACAACGTCGGCACTTGTTATCGTTGCGGTGAAACGGTGGAATCGCTCGTGTCAAAGCAATGGTTCGTAAAAATGAAGCCGCTTGCAGAGCCTGCGATCAAGGCGGTGAAGGACAAGAAAACCGAGTTTATCCCCAAGAGATTTGAAAACACCTATTTCAACTGGATGGAGAACATCAGAGACTGGTGTATTTCCCGTCAACTTTGGTGGGGACACAGAATCCCCGCATACTATTGCGACGATTGCGGCGAGACGATCGTTTCAAAGACGAAAGTGGATGTTTGCCCCAAGTGCGGCGGCACGCATATCCGCCAAGACGAAGACGTTCTTGACACTTGGTTCAGCTCTGCGCTTTGGCCGTTCTCTACGCTCGGATTCCCAAAAAAGACGAAGAATCTCGAATATTTCTATCCCACGAACGTGCTTGTAACGGGATACGACATAATATTCTTCTGGGTTGCGAGAATGATGTTCAGCGGACTCGAGTTTATGCACGAAGTCCCGTTCAGCGAAGTGCTTATTCACGGTCTCGTGCGCGACGCTCAGGGGAGAAAGATGTCAAAGAGTCTCGGCAACGGCATCGATCCGCTCGAAATCATCGACAAATACGGCGCGGACGCACTGCGTTTCTCGCTTGCAACGGGCATCGCTCCAGGCAGTGACACAAGATTTACGGACGGAAAAATCGAAAGTTGCAGAAACTTTGTGAATAAACTTTGGAATGCGTCCCGTTTCGTCATAATGAACATCAAAGACGGCGACGATTTGTCAATGCCGTCTCGCTTCAACGGTGCGGACAAGTGGATTCTCACTCGTCTAAACGACGTCGTGAAAGAAGTCACGATAAATCTCAATAAGTACGAATTGGGACTTGCCGCCGCAAGACTTTACGATTTCGTCTGGAGCGAGTTCTGCGACTGGTACATCGAGATGAGCAAGACGATGCTTTACAGCGACGACAAGAAGCAGCACAATCATGCAATCGCGATGCTTTCCTACGTGTTGACCGAAATTCTCAAACTGTTGCATCCGTTCATGCCGTTCGTAACCGAAGAAATCTATTCCAAATACGCGCCGAAGGGCAGCGTGCTTATGATTCAGGCATGGCCGACCTACAACAAACACAGAGTGTTCCGCAAGGAAGAGGCGAGTTTTGAGGGTTTGCGCGAAATCATAGGTTCTATCCGCAATTTGCGCAACGAAATGAACGTCGTTCCGTCAAAGAAGATAAACGCTTATATCATTGCAAAAGACGAAAAATTCATAACGTCCGCAATCCCGTATCTCCAAAAACTTGCAAACGTCAACGAAGTCACGCTTGTGAAAGATAAGAGCGAGATAAGCGGAAAACTCAGCAGCATCGTCACACACGACGCAGAAATATTTATTCCGCTCGGGGACCTTATCGACGAAGACAAGGAAAAAGAACGTATCAACGCCGAAATCGCACAGACCGAAGCGGTGATAAACAAGACCAAAGGTTTGCTTTCAAACGCAGGTTTCACGGCAAAAGCGCCGCAAAAACTTATTGACAACGAGAAAGATAAACTTGAAAAGGCCATCGAAAAACTCGCAAAACTTCACGACAAACTTGCGATGTTCGACTGACAACGGCAAAACAACGAAAGGAAAGGACAGGGCAATGCCCGAGATGAAATAAGGCCAAGGAGAACGCTATGCGAATAAAAGACAGCACGAAAAATCCTGCGTGTTTCAAAGCGGCGTGGAAATACTTTTTTGACAAAGGGGCATACCTTTTGCTCATAAACGTACTTCCGTCGCTCCTTATTCCGTTTGCATTGTCGCCGACCGGCGCGCTGAAGTATTTGTTTTCATACAAAACGATTGCGCCCGAAAACTTTTTCGATATGCTTGTCAAAGTCTACGAATTGCCGTTTGAATATTGGTATATAGGCATAATCGGGCTTGTCCTTTTCGTTTTCGACATTGCAATAATGTTGGGCGTCATCGACAGACATATGCGCATAGGCGAATTTACCGTTTCGCCGTCACGGGTGAAAGACAGGCTCAATTTCAACGTTCTGACAGCATTGAGATTTATCGTGCTTGCGTTCGTGGCGTTTGAGATTCTCAATCTTTTGTCCGTTGCGTTGTACTATTTGTGGTGGGAATTGTGCAAAAATCGCGTGGGTTGGCTTGTTTTATCAAGCATAACGCATGTTGTGTTGCAACTTGGCATGATCTCTATTATGGCGCGCGTGATATTGTGGCCGCCGTACTGTCTGCATACGGGTATGAAAGCAAAAGACGCATTCAAGCAGGCAACAAAGAGCATCTCGGGAAGAGTTATACCCACTATGCTTCATATCGTTCTTGCAATACTGCCTGTCGAAATCGCGATGATTATCACGGGTGCGCTCGGTGCAGGCGTAGTTGCTCAATTCATTCTCGACGTTATCGCATATCTGTACGTCGTGCCGTTCTATCTCGTGCTCATGTACACGCTATTTTATGACGTCACGGGCACGGAAAGAGTTGACCTTGAAAGAAAAGAACAATCTATTTGGTCAAAATCAAAAAAACGTAAAAAATAATTGTCGGTTTTGCGGCAGGATATGCCGTACAAATTGACTTAAAAACAAGGCGGCTTGACCGCTCGGAGAATAAAATGGAATTCAAATATTCGATTTCGATTCTTTTTTCAAATCTCGGATACGCGCTGAAAATACTGGCGTGGATTCTTATATCGTTGCTTCTTGCGTTTGCGCTCGGGGCGGCGATCATCTTGCCCATTTGGAAATCAATGAACATGGTGTCCATTGTCAATTTCCCCGGTCATATTGACAACATTATCGAGAGCGTCAAGACGGTGTGGACGGGATCGCAAACGATACGCGCCGCGCTTGCGGATGTGATCACGGAAGGGAAATGTTTCCTTATAGACATCGTCCAATTTCCCACCTTTGCGGCTAGCCTTTCTTTAGCGCTTATATTCGTGTATGCGTTCTACTGTTTCGTGTTCGGTCTGTCATATTTCACGATATCCGACATAGTGAACAAACTTATGGCGTCCAACTATCGCATAGGTTTTGCGAGCAATCTCGCGCTCAACTTCAAAAAAGCGTGCAAATATTCTGCGGCAAGGCTTACGATATCTCTTCCCGTCGACGTCATTTTCTTCGCGATTATGGCAAGCATATTGTTCGGACTTTTCGAGCACGTCGGTTTCTTCGTGATACCCATTCTTCTTATCGTCGGAGTGCTGATTTGTTCGCTTAGATCACTGCTTTTTGCAGGATGGCTACCGAGAATGTTGTTTCACCCCGAAGAGAAAGTGTACACGAGTTTCACGCGCTCGCTCACTTACGTCAAGTCAAATATGGGCGGACTGTTCAAATCGTACGTCGTCACGTTCACGATCGTGTATTTGCTTGCAACCGCATTTGCAATACCCACGGGCGGACTTATGTCGTTGATTTTGCCGTCTCTTTATTACTTCATTCTTCGCGCAATAGAACTTATCGGATATTACAAGACGAAAGGACTGAGTTTCTACACCGACGCAACGACGGTCATCAATACGGTCGAATTCGGCTACAGAAGCGAGCAACAACTTCAAAGCGTCGAAGAGTACAATCAGGAAAGCGAAGAAAACGATTTGTGAGCGTCGGGCATATACTGCGACGAAAATGGCAATATATGCGTATAGAACGCCAAAATATAAGGTGAATTTATGAAAATCAGAATGAATTTCGGAGTTGTAAAAACGATTCTTCTCGCTTGTGTCGCGCTCGGTGCGTTGGCAATAATCGGGCTTGACATCGCAATGCTTGCGGGCGCAAACGGAGTGTATACCGATTCTCCTGCAATCGCAATCGTGTCGCTCGTTGCGGCAACGATTATCGCAGTTGCGGCGTTGCTTGTAATATTCAACAGTGCGTACCGCTTCAAAGGCGACCATATCGTCGCAACACTCGGCTTTTTCGTCGACAAAATCAAGTACGACGACGTCGTTTGCATAAAGCAAAACTCCGAAACGAGAGAAATATATCTCATCTGCAAGGGCGTGAAAGAAAGCGACGGTGAAGTGAGTTTCAAAATCAACGTTTCGGTCAAAAACGTCGATGACTTCATCAAAGATATGCGCGACCATATCGGCGATGTTATCGTCGAAGTGTTCACACCCGAGAAAAAAGACAAAAAGAAAAAATAACGCACAACGTATCCGTCCTTTGCATATTTTGTAAGGCGCGCGCGGATAAACGATTTTGCTGCATAAATTGCATTATTGTCCGAAATATGCGCACGGGGGCGGATTATAGAACTGAAAACAGTCGTCGATACCGACCGTATCGTACGAAATCTCGAAAATATAAAAAAAACCGTAAATCGCAAAGTTTTGTTTATGGTCAAGGCGAACGCCTACGGACACGGTATAGCCGACGTGGCAAAAGCGACGCAAAACGTCGTTGATGCTTTCGGCGTCGCAACCGTCGAAGAGGCAAAAAAGTTGCGAAACGTCGGGATTACGAGAGATATTCTCGTGCTGACTGTGTTGCCCGATGAAATAATCGAAACTTATGCGCTAGAAGCGATTTTGTCCCTTCATTGCGAGAGTCAACTCTCCGCGTTGCTTTATCTTGCGAGAATAGGTTTTATCGAGCCTTGTCAAATGCGTTTGCATCTTAAAGTCGACAGCGGGATGCACCGCTTCGGTTTTGAAAAGGACAAACTGGACGAAGTGTGTTTTCTTCTCAAAGAATACGGCTTTACCGTCGAAGGAGTTTTCTCTCATCTTCGGGACGGAACGTCGGCGCAAAAAGCACTCTTTGACGAATGTGCGGATATTGTAAAAAAGTTTTATCCGCAAGTTATATCGCATCTTGCGTCAAGTCATTCCATGCACGACGAAGACTTGCGCTACGACATGGTGAGAGCGGGAATATGCGCTTATAGCGGTGCAATGAGCGTCTTTTCGCAAGTCGTCGAGACGAGACGGCTAAAAGCCGGCGATATAGTCGGATACGGCGGAGAGCCGCTAAAAAAAGATACGAACGTCGCTTATATTTTCGGCGGTTACGCGGACGGAATATGCCGTGAAAATCCGTCGGGAGTGCGGATAAACGGAAGATATTGCAAAGCCGTCGGCATAGCGTGCATGGACGTGTTTGCGGTTGATACCGGAGAATACGAAGCGCAAATCGGCGAAGAAGCCGTGCTTTTAGACGGCGAAACCGCTTTGCAGGCGGCAAACGAAAGAAAAACGGTGGAATACTGCGTATATACGGCGTTTTCAAGGTCAAGGAGCGTATGCAAAAAGATATAGCGAGAAAAACCGCAAGAGCGAGAATAAAAGCAATGTCGCAAACTAAAAAGGAGTTTGCAAGCGGAGCAATCGCGGACGCACTCAGCGGCATTGACGAGTTCACTCGCGCTCACAAGGTTTTCGTATATCTAGGCACCGAAACCGAACCAGACACGCAGGAAATCGTGGGGCTTGCGCTTATGCTCGAAAAAGTCGTATGCGTGCCGAGAGTGCACGGCGACGATATGAAAGCAATCGTTATATCCCCGTTTTCAAATTTCAGAAAGAACAAATGGGGCATACTCGAACCCGTCGGCTCGCACGCAATTGACGATATCGACGTTGCAATCGTGCCTATGGTGGCGTTTGACGGTCTCAATCGTCTCGGACACGGAAAAGGCTATTACGACAAATATCTTTCAACGCATCCGTGTTACACGATAGGGCTTGCGTTCGATTGTCAGCATATCGACGGCTTGCAGACGAATGAGTGCGACGTTCCGCTCGATATGATAGTCACCGAAAAGAGAATAATCACGTGTGACGGAGATAAAATCAATCCGTTCGGAGAAGAAATATGAGAGTTGTTGCGGGAAAATACCGCGGAAAGAATCTGGTATCGCCAAAGGACGACAGCGTTCGCCCGACGACTACGCGCATAAAAGAGACATTGTTCAACGTTTTGCAAGGTTGGGTTGACGGCGCAAGCGTGCTCGATTTGTTTGCAGGAAGCGGCTCGCTCGGCATCGAGTGCATATCGCGCGGCGCGAAAGACGTCACTTTCGTTGACAGAAGCAAAGATTCGATTGCGCTCGTGTATCAAAATCTCAAAGGCGTTGACGGAGATTACAGAGTGGTCAACGCAGACTTCGCTTCGGTGCTTCGTTCGAGTTACGTCAGCGGGAAAAAGTACGATTTGATATTTCTCGATCCGCCGTATGCAACCACGCTTGCAGAACTTGCAATCGACCTTATCGTAGAACTCGATTTGCTTGCGGAAGACGGCGTTATAGTGTTTGAACACGGCTCGGAAAAGTCTTACGAAATTCCGCATGTCGGATTTAAGCAACGCACGAAGAAAATGGGCACTATAACCGCCGAGTTTATCACGAGAAAGAGCGTTGCGCTTATGGCAGGCAGTTTTGACCCGTTCACGAAAGGGCACGAAAGCGTGCTTGACGAAGCACTTGCAAAATACGACGAAGTGTGGGTTGCGTGTCTTGTAAATCCCGACAAAACATATACGTTCTCGCCAAGACAACGCCTTGCAATCGTAAACGCCGTATGCGAATTCAAAAAAGGCGCGCACGCGCTTTATTCCGACAAATATGCCGTTGAAGTTGCAAAAGAAGTCGGCGCAACCGTTCTCGTGCGCGGAGTCAGAGACGCAAAAGACATTCCGTATGAAGAAGATATGGCAAAATACAACAAAGAACACGGCGGTTATGACACCGAATTTATCTCTCCGCAGGGATACGAAGACATAAGTTCTACACTCGTGAGAGAGCAGATTGCTCACGGCGATTATCGCAATATGCCGTCAAGCACCGTCGCACTTCTTCAATCCAAAGAGTTTGCGGATTTGAAATGACTGAAGCGACGACAATAGATAATAAGCAATAGAGAAAACGCATCGAAAGAAACTAAAAAACGATAGGAAACGATAAAACACAACCAACAATAAATAAACGCGCACACGTGCGCGCGAGATAAAGATAAACTCACAAAAGGGGACGCAAATATGGAAACAATCGATATGCTCATCAACGAAATCGAAAGCGAAGTGCTCAAAGCAAAAAAAGCGGCTTTCAGCAACACCGACATCGTCATCAACAAAGCGATTATGCTTGACCTTATTTCGAGATTCAGAGCAAGTTATCCGCTCGTTTTGCGCGAAGCAACGCAAATCAAGAAGGATAGAGACGACATAATCCAAAAAGCCGAGAATTATGCAAACGAGACAATGGACAAGGCAGAAGAGCAGGCAAAACAACTCATGACCGAGACCGAAGTCTACAAACGCGCAAAAGCAGAAGCGGAAGCAATGCAGCACGAAGCGGAAGAAAACTATCGCAAAATGGATTACGATGCACGCTCGCTTGCGTTCAACATTCTCGACAGTGCGGAGAAGTCGCTCAAAGACAGTCTGAACGTTATCAACGGCAACAAACGCAAGTTGGTTGAATGAGTATGAAAATAGTTGTTCTTGACGGATACAATGCGAAAGGCGAAGAACTGGATTTCGATTTTCTCAAAAAGTACGGTGAAGTTGCGTATTACGACCGCACCGCACCCGAAGACGTATTGAACAGAATCATAGACGCCGATATAGTGCTTCTCAACAAAGTCGTGCTCACGCGCGAAATCATGGCGCAATGCAAAAAATTGAAATTCGTATCAATACTTGCGACGGGATACAACGTCGTTGACGTCAAAGCCGCAAGGGATTTGGGAATAACCGTGTCCAACGTTCCGTATTACAGCACGGCAAGCGTTGCACAGTTGACTTTTGCTTTCATTCTCGAATTTGCCTCGAGAGTTGCGGTTCACGATGAATCCGTTCATCGCGGAGTTTGGCAAAACTCGAAAGATTTTGCATACACCGTCGGCACTTTGCACGAGTTGTACGGGAAAACGCTCGGTATCATCGGTTACGGAAGCATAGGCAAACGAGTTGCGCAAATCGGAAAAGCATTCGGAATGAATTTGCTCATTCACAATCGCACGCCGTTTGAAGGTAGCGTGTCAAGAGAAGAAGTGTTCAAGAACGCCGATTTTGTCACTTTGCATTGTCCGCTCAACGAGCAATCGAAACTTATGATAAACGAAAAGTCTCTTGCGCTTTTCAAATCGACCGCATATCTGATAAACACTGCGCGTGGCGGACTTATCGATGAAAAAGCACTTGCAGACGCACTCAACGAAGGCCGAATTGCCGGGGCAGGTCTCGACGTGTTGTCGACAGAGCCGCCCAAAGCGAACAATCCGCTTCTCACGGCAAAGAATTGTCTTATCACGCCGCATGTTGCGTGGGCAAGTTACGAATCGCGAGTGCGACTATTGAATGCCACCGATGACAACGTCAGGGCATTTTTGCAAAACAACCCCATAAACGTAGTGAATTGAAAAAAGCACGCATAGCGTGCTTTTTAAATTAATAATTAATAATTAATAATTTCTGGCGGGACACCCGCACCCGAACAACATATTATTTTTTCGGCGCGATAAGCAGAGCAAAAATCGAGCAAATAAAAGGACGACACACAGAATTGTGCGTCGTCCGTAAACATGCGATGAAAATAGAAAAAGGCGCGAAGCGCACATCAAGCCGATAATTTGGCGAAACTGCTGAATGAAGTTTTGTCCCTGCTAGATATGATAGTGCAAATTTTCGGCGCGATAAGCAGAGCAAAAATCGAGCAAATAAAAGGACGACACACAAATTGTGCGTCGTCCGTAAACATGCGATGATTTTTGCTCTTATTCGTCCACTCGTTCAATACTCATAACGTGTTCGGGATAAGCACGGATGACTTCGTTGAGTTTTGCAACGGAGAACTCGTCCGTCGTTGAAACTTCGACGCTTGCGATCATCTTGCCGTCCGCTTGCTTGACTTTGTAGGACGAGATCTTTTTTGAGCCGAGTTTGTCGGTGATTTTATCAAGAATATCGTCCGTTTCAAGCCAAACGAGCATTCTGATCACGGAGATATGGCGGGTGGTGAATGCTTTGACGGGAAGGTGGAAGACAAGCTGCAACACAACAATGATTGCCGTTGCGCACACGCCCGTGACAACAAATCCTGCGCCGAGAGCCATGCCGATTGCCGCCGTTGCCCACACGCCTGCCGCGGTGGTGAGCCCGTGCATGACGTCACGTCTGTACATTATGATGCCTGCGCCCAAAAAGCCTATGCCGGTGACAACTTGCGATGCGATACGCGTTGCGTCTGCGGCAATCGAGCCTTCTTTCAAGTCGGAAAAGAGCGGTTGAGCGAGATATTTTGACAATATCATAAAAAGGCAAGCGGCAAGACACACAATGGCGTGCGTTCTGATACCTGCTTCTTTACTGCGTGATTTGCGTTCGAGACCGATGACGAATCCGCACACGGCGGCAACGAGCATTCTGACTATAAAATGCCAAACGTCCGTGGTCCAGTCAACGACTGCCCAAGAGTTCATATTCTATCCTTCCGCAAACATAGTTTGCGCCCTAATTGCTCTTTCAATTTATTATATTGTAAAATATTAAAATTGTCAATAGCAATATAAAAACTTCTTTTAAGCGCATTAGAATGTCGAAAATCAACGAATTTCCGCTTGTTTTAACCGTAAAATCGACGCATTGCTTTCCTATAATTGCTTGCAATAAGCGATTTGGGGCGGTATAATGGCAATATCAAAAAAAAAGTTGGAGCGATATATGCAAATAATCGACGGTAAACTAGTTGCTCAAAAAACGCGCGAAAACATAAAGGCGGAAGTCGAGAAACTTCAAAGTCAGACGGGCAAGCAAATAGGTCTTGCGGTTATTCTCGTGGGAGACGATCCTGCATCGCAAGTGTACGTTCGCAACAAAATCAAGGCGTGCGACGAAGTGGGCATCAAGTCGTTTTTGTGCAAACTGCCCGAAAACAGCACTTTCGACGAAGTTGCAGGCACTATCGGTTATCTAAACGAGAATATCGACGTAAACGGCATGATTTTGCAACTGCCGCTTCCCAAGCACCTTGACGAAATCGCGCTTATCGACCTTATTTGTCCCGAAAAAGACGTTGACGGATGCACTTTCACGCAAAAAGGCAGACTTTGGACGGGTAGAGACAGTCTCGTTGCGTGCACTCCGCTCGGAGTTATAAGATTGCTCGAACATTACGATGTCGAGTTGCAAGGCAAAAACGCGGTTGTCATCGGAAGATCAAATCTTGTGGGCAAGCCGCTTGCGCAGCTGTTGCTTGACAAAAATTGCACGGTGACGGTGTGTCACTCTCGCACGCAAAACCTTGCCGAAATCACCAAAAAAGCGGATATTTTGTGCGTTGCAATAGGCAAAGCCAAATTCCTTAAAGAAGATATGGTCAAGGAAGGCGCTGTCGTCATAGACGTGGGCATGGACAGAGACGAGAACGGCAAACTTTGCGGAGACGTTGATTTTGCCGCCGTTTCGCCAAAATGCTCGTATATAACGCCTGTTCCGGGCGGCGTCGGTCCTATGACGGTGACGATGCTGATTGAAAACACGCTCAAAGCGTTCAAGCAGCAAAATGATATTCTGTAAACGCCGTTTTTCGATAACAACGTCCATTTTATAAGCAATAAACATGAAACGAACTTATAATACGCTCCTTTCGGGGCGTTTTTCATTTGATTAATTTATTCGTCGAGTAATTTTGCGTATAACGACAGCATTGATTAACTTGTAAATTTATCTCTTGCACAGTCGGTTATTGTATGTTACAATACTTTTATGTAAATAAATAGTGCGTTTTGCGCTCGCAACGGAGAATTATGGAATATAAAATGTTGTTTTCGCCTATGAAGATAGGCACGTGTGAAATCAAAAATCGCATAGTTATGTCCCCGATGCTGATGGGGTTCGGACAATTTGACGGCTGCGCAACCGAGCAATTGATGGACTATTACGAAGAGCGTGCAAAGGGCGGCACAGGGCTTATCATCACCGAGATTTGCCGCATAAACGACAAGCACGGAGCGGCGGCTTTTGCTCAACTTGGCATAAGTCATGACTATCAAATACCTTCTCTTCACGAGTTTTGCGAGCGTATACATCGCCACGGCGCAAAGTTGTTTGTGCAGTTGCATCATCCCGGCAGACAAAACGTGGGGCTTGCAATCGGCACTGTGCCCGTTTGCATTGCTCTGACAAGGACTTTTAAGTCGTTTTCGAAAACTCTATTCAAGATTGCGCCGAAAATCGCGCCGTTTATGTCAAAGCACAATATTGCGCTTTCATCGGTGTCGGCAAGCAAGTGCGAGCCGAGTTATTTTGCGGGCGGCAGAGTGCGCGCTTTGAGCAAAAGAGAAGTGAAACAAGTCATACGTCAATTTATCGACGGCGCGGTGCGTTGCAAAAAGGCAGGCGTTGACGGCGTGGAGCTTCACGGCACGCACGGATACCTTATCCAACAATTTCTTTCTCCAAACACAAATCATCGCACGGACGAATACGGCGGCAGTTTTGAAAATCGCTTGCGTTTTCTCCGCGAAATCGTGGAAGGCATACGCAAAGAATGTGGAGATTATCCCATCATCGTCAGGCTGACGGTTGACGAGTTCTATGACAAAATCGGCAAAAGCGGCAAAGGCTACGACATGGCAACGGGCGTAAAGTACGCAAAAGCGATCGAGGCTATGGGCGTTGACGCAATCGACGTTTCGAGCGCGGCATACGACACGTTCAACTATTGGCTCGAACCCACGAGTTTCGATCTCGGATGGAGAAAGTATCTTGCCGCGGCGGTGAAGAATGAAGTCAAAATCCCCGTCATTGCGGCAAACCTTATTCGCACACCCGAACAAGCTGAAATGCAACTCGAAGAAGGCACGCAGGACTTTGTGTCACTTGGAAGACCGCATATTGCAGATCCGCACTGGGCAGAAAAAGCGCAACAAGGCAGAGAAAAAGAAATCAAGCGTTGTATTTGCTGTCTGTATTGTATTCAAAGCATGCAAGACAACGCATATCACGGAGATCACGGCTATTGCTCTGTCAATCCCACGGTGGGAAGAGAAAAGGAATTCGACAATCTTCTAAAAGACGGCAACGGCAGAACGGTGGTTGTTGTCGGCGCGGGCGTTGCCGGGCTTACTTGTGCCGAAATGCTTGGTCGTCGCGGATTCAAGCCTATCGTGCTTGAAAAAACGGACAAAATCGGCGGTCAGATTCAACTTGCGGATAAACCGCCTAAAAAAGAAAAACTCGGCTGGTGCTTTGAAGATATGCGCGTAAATGCGGAAAAATTCGGCGCGGAAATTCACCTTAACACCGAAGCGAACGAAGAAGTCATCAAATCTTTCAATCCGTACGCAGTCATAATCGCAACGGGTGCGCAAGCGGTGAGACCGCGTTCGATAAAAGGCTCCGACCTTGCAAACGTGTATACGACCACGCAGATTTTGAGCGGAGAAGTAGTTCTAAAAGGCAAGAAAGTCGCGCTTATAGGATCGGGAATGACGGGACTCGAAACCGCAGAAATGCTTGTTGATAAAGACAATAAAGTCACAATCGTGGAGATGGCGGACACGCTTGCCCCGGGAACGTGGTTTCAGCATCTGGACGACGTAGTGCCGAAACTCGACGCAAAGGATACGAATTACATTTTGTCACACAGGCTCGTCTCGATAGACGAAAAAGGCGTCACGCTCCAACCTGTCAAACTAGACAAAAACAAGAATGCAAAAGCAACGGACAAACCTGCGCATTTTGATTTTGATGCAGTCGTATTGTCGCTTGGAGCACGCCCCGTAAACGACCTTGCAAAAGCAATCGAAGGCAAGTTCGGAAATATTTTCGTCATCGGAGACGCAAAGAAAATCGGCAGAATCGCAGACGCGACAAGTCAGGCATACGACGTTGCGATTCACAAAATCAAATAAAACCAAACCAATGAAAAATGCGCGATATACGGCATCTAACCGCGTGTATCGCGCATTTAATATATCGAACGACAAAAAAGAAAAACGCGCAAAATGGACAAAAGAATTAAAATAGATTACAACGATTCGCTCGTGTCGCTTGCTTGCTCCGTCCTGAAATGTTTCGGCGCCGAATACGGACATCCGACGCTCGAAGATATGGATGAATTGCTCGCAAAAGGCTATAAAAACGTTGTGGTCATGCTGTTTGACGGAATGGGAACGGCTATCCTTGAAAAACATAAGGAAGTCGCTCCGTTTTTGCGTGCTCATTTTATACGCCCGATTTGTTCGGTGTATCCGCTGACCACAACCGCCGCGACAACCGCGATTGAAACGGGGCTTACGCCTATGGAACACGGCTGGCTCGGCTGGGCGTTGTATTTCAAGGAAATTGACAAAAACGTTTGTCTTTTTACGAATACGATATTCGGCAAAGACGAAATCGCCGCCGATTATCCGGTCGCAAAAACCGCTATTCCGTTCGATACGCTGGAAGAGAAAATCAAAAGAGCGGGCAAACAGGCGTATTTTGTGTCAAAACACGGCACTATAAAGACTGAATCCGTGAAAAATATCTGCGATATCGTGCGCGAACTTTGTGAAAAAGACGGAGAAAAGTATATTTATACTTATTGGAATCAGCCGGACCACGATATTCACGACTACGGCACGACAGACGAAAGAGTCGGGGAACAAATACGCTTGATAAACGACGAAGTGGAAAAACTATGCGCCGATCTCAAAGATACGCTCGTGATAGTCACGGCGGATCACGGTCTCGTTGACGTTGAGTGGAAGTCGCTTTGCGATTATCCCGAAATTGCAGAGTGTTTGGTGCGCGTGCCGTCAATAGAATCGCGCGCTTTGTCGATCTTCGTCAAAAAGGGAATGCAAGAAAGGTTTGAAAAAGCGTTTATGCAGGCGTTCGGAGACGATTATATTTTGTTCAGTCACGACGAAGTGATAAAAGACGGACTTTTCGGCGACGGGAAGGCAAATTCGAGATTTGAAGATTTCGTTGGAGATTACGTTGCGGTTGCGAAGGGCAAAAATTGCATAAATCCGTTTGAACCAGAAGAAGGCGCTTTCATCGGAATGCACGCGGGCGCATGCGAAGACGAAATATTCGTTCCGTTCATAGCAATCGAAACCTAATGACTTAAAGAATAGGCGCATTGCAATATATCGATAAATGCACAGAACTTTTATAAGAAAACGAGCAAAACACTCGTTTTCTTGTATTTTACATGATTTTTATTGAATTTTTTTTGAGTAAACAGTGAGAAAAATGCAAAAAAATTTTATACAAACGTAAAATTCGGTATTGATATTTATTTATCTATATAGTAAAATATAAGAGTGGATGCGCATACGGCGCGTTTTGAGAAGGATTATTTTTGACGCATTCATTTGCGTAAAGGGGTATTATGGATTACAAAATGCAACTCACGCCCGAGCAAGTTGACATTCTCAACGGCAAGCAGGGCAAAACGAAGGCAATGGTTATGGAAACCTTGGTCATGTTCGGAGACATTTTCGGAGCAAAACGCTTGGTTGAAGTGACTCACAAGGAAGGGCATCTCGTCACGAGTTTCGGCATCGGGTTGCTCAAACCGCTCTACAAAACCATGGACAGACTTATTGCGGACGGCATCAAGACGCAAGGCACGTTCACGGTTGACCCGCGCCCGCTCGACAGAGCCAACGTCAAGTATTCTCTTCTTGACAGGCTCGTCAACGAAAAGGTTATGTATTCACAGCAAAAACGCTATGAAGAGCAGTTGAAAGCGGTTGGACTCAAAGACGCAAACGCATTCACTTGTGCGTGCTATCTCGACGAAGTCGGCAACGTTCCGAAGAAAGGCGACGTTCTTTCTTGGGCGGAATCCAGTGCAGTCGTTTATGCAAACTCCGTTCTCGGTGCACGTTGCAACCGCAACAGCGGTATGCTCGATCTTTTCGGATCTATCATCGGTTACGTCCCCGAATTCGGTCTTCTCACCGACGAAGGCAGAAAAGCAACTTGGATTGTCAAGGTCGAAACGACAAAAATCCCCGAAGCGCAAATTCTCGGCAGCGCAATCGGCATGAAAGTCGTTGAAGACGTTCCTTACGTTTACGGTCTCGATAAGTGGATCGGCAATGAACTTAACGACGAAAATAAGGGATATCTCAAAGATTTCGGCGCGGCAACCGCATCAAACGGCGCAGTCGGTCTCTATCACATCGACAATCTCACGCCCGAAGCGAAAGAACTCGGCGAAAAACTCATAGTCGAAAATCCGAAAGTGTACGTCATCGACGACGCGGAACTCGAAAGAGTGTACAAGAGTTATCCGAATATGTGGAAAAAGCCCGACAGCAAGCCGACTATGGCGTTTGTGGGCTGTCCGCACCTTACGTTCACCCAACTCAACGAATGGACGGATATGATTGAAAAGGCACTCAAACAAAACGGCAAAAAGAAAGTCGCACTCGAAACAATCGTTTGCTCTGCTCCCGACGTCGTTGAAAAATTCAAAAAAACTCCCGCATACGCAAGACTTATCGCAACGGGTGCGAAACTCACGAGCATTTGTCCGCTTATGTACACCAACAATCCGCTTACCAAGGGCAAATCCATTGCGACTTGCTCCAACAAACTCCGCACGTACAGCATTGCAAGATACTATAAGACGGCGGATCTCGTCAATATCATCGCAGGAAAGGAGTGAAGACTATGAAAACTTTTAAGGGTAGAGTTATTGCAAGCGGCGACTTCAAGGGCGAAGCCGTAGTTTCGAGACAAGGCGTCAACACTCTCGCAACGTTCCAAAAGAGTGCGCTTACCAACGCAAAACAAGTCATCGTCAGCGACCAGAACAACAAAGACATTTTCGGGCTCAACATTACGGGCAAAGTGCTTTGCCTGCCGCAAACCATAGGTTCGACGACGGGCGGTCTCGTCATTCAAACGGTATGTTCTATGGGTATCAATCCTGCGGCATTCCTTTTTGCCGACCATATAGACTCGCTTGCCGCAAGCGGAATCGTTCTTGCAAAAATTTGGGAAGACAGCAACGTTATTGCAATCGACCAACTCGGCGACGAATTCCTTAAATCCGTCAACACCGGCGATACCGTGACCATTTCAAAGGACGGCACTGTCACTATCGGCTGATTTAAGCGACAAAACTATAAGCAAAAGCGCGATTTTCGTTTGTAAAATCGCGCTTTTTTATCGTGTCGTATTTAACGTTTTAGGTGCAAAACCTTGTGGGTTTAAGTGATGTCGCCGGTTTGTAGTTATTTGTTTTCCTTTTTGTTTTCGTTTATAAACTCTTCGATAAGGTCGAGTGCCTTTTTTATCACGTCGAGAGAATAAGCATAACTTATGCGCACGAAGTCTTTTCCGCTTTTTCCGAATGCGCCGCCCGGGACGACTGCAACGTTTTTTGCGTCGAGCAGTGCGTACGCGAATTCTTCGCCGTCCATACCCGTTGATTTGACGCAAGGGAAGACATAGAACGCGCCGCGCGGAGTGAAGCAATCAAGCCCCATTTCGTTGAGCCGTCTGACGAGATATTTTCGTCTTTCGTCGTAGGTGTCACGCATTGCGCCAACTTCCTTGAAATCGTCCTTAAACGACGCATTGAGTGCTTCGAGCGCAACGTACTGGGCGGAAGTCGACGCGCACATTATTGCGTATTGATGAATCTTGTATATCACGTCGATTATCTCTTTTGGCGCGCAAACGTATCCAAGTCTCCAACCCGTCATTGCAAAGTATTTTGAAAATCCGCTCACGACAATCGTGCGCTCTCTCATTCCGTCAAGAGACGATATGGAAGTGAATTTTGCGCCGTCGTAAACAAGTTCGCCGTAAATCTCGTCGGAGAGCACCAAAAGGTCGTGTTTTTTGATGATTGGGACGAGTTTTTCAAGGTCGTCTTTTTCCATAATCGCACCGGTAGGGTTGTTCGGATAGGACAAAAGAAGGCATTTTGTTTTCGGAGTAATTGCGCTTTCGAGTTGCTTTGGCGTGAGTTTGAATTCGTTTTCGATTTTGCAATCTATCGGGACGGGAACGCCGCCGCATAGACTCACGAGTGGAGCATAGCAAACAAAGCACGGCTCGGGGATAAGCACTTCGTCACCGGGGGCAATGATTGCGCGGAAAGACGCGTCAACGCCTTCGCTTGCGCCGACGGTTATGATGATTTCGTCGCTAGGGGCGTATTCAACGCCGATGAAACTTTTCGTGTACTTTGCAATCGCTTCGCGCAGTTCAAAAAGTCCCGCGTTTGCGGTGTATTGCGTTTTGCCGGCGTTGATGCTGTTTATGCCCGCTTGCGAAAAGGCAGTCGGGGTGGAAAAGTCCGGCTCGCCAACGCCGAGAGACAAGCAATCTTTTCTCGTTGCGGCTATCCCGAAAAATTCGCGTATGCCCGACGGCTTTATGTCTCTTGCAATCGGATTGAGTTTTTTTGAGTATTCCATATATACCTTAATATTGTATTCGTTGCTAAATTTTATCACAGGATTTGAGAAAATACAACACAGAAAGTGAAAAAACGTCAGAATAGCAGTGAAATTTCAAGCCCTGCAATTGCGCATAGAATGGACGGAATACCGACGAGAAAACCGCGCCATACGAAGTCCACAAATGTGAAACGAACGTTTTGTTTTTTCAAAATTGCGTTCCACATAATCGCGGCAAGCGCGCCTATGGGAGTCAAAAGCGCACCGAGATTCGAGCCGATGACGGACGCATACAAAGCGGCATGCAGATTTTGAGCGGATACGCTTTCAAGCACTTTCGAGTAAAGAACGGACATCGGTATGTTATTTATAAGGTTTGCAAACAGTGCGCTCGTCGTGCCGAAAGAAAACGCGCAATCTGTTTTTTGCAGAGACGCCGCAATCTTTTCGGTGATTCCGCATTCGCTGAGCGACAAAACGATTACGAACATCGAAAGAAGAAACGGCACGAGTTGCCAGGGGAGTCTCGCAATCGTTTTTCCTATCGGTTTAAGCGATTTTTTCTCGCATAAAGTGACTACGGAGCATATAAGGAGCACACCGGCGCACGCAACGAGACTTACCAGCCACATTTCAACGCCGATATACGAAGAGATTGCAAGCATAACGGTGCAGACAAAAAGACCGACAAGACCGATGATAAGGCAGGGTTTATCGTCGATTTTTTCGTCTTGTTCGTGCGGTTTAAGCGGCTCTTTGAGTTTCTTCGCAAAAAGTGCGTACAAAATCGCCAACGAGCAAAGTCCTGCAAAGACTGTGGGGATTGCCATCATTTTGAGATATTCCGCAAATCCTACGCCGTATGTTGTGGCAAGGTAAATATTAGTCGGATTGCCGATTATAAACAGCATACTCCAGGTGTTTGCAGCAACGAATTCCGTGACGATGTACGGCACGGGGTCTATCTCGCAATTTTTCGCAAAATAGCAGATAAATGGCGTGAACGTGAGTATGATAACGTCGTTTGACGTGAAAACGGTGAGAACGGAAGTGACGATGTAGAGCAGAAAAAATAATTTTTTCTGACTTGCGCCTGCTTTTTTGAGTGTTGCGTTTGCGAGCCATCTGAAAAATCCGATTTCGTCAAGATAGACGGAAAGCCCCGTCATTGAAAGGAAAAGCACGAGAATTTTGAGCGGATTCATGGCGTCTTTTGAAGTAAATTGCGCCCATACCGCACTTGCGTCCACACCTTTTGCCAATAGCAAAATCACCGCTATGACAAGCGGTATGACCCAGTATAGTCCGATTTTGACTTTGCCGAGTTTTACGTTTAAATCGAACAGAGTGGAGACTAATATTCCTATGCTTGCAAGAACAAACATGGATATTGAAAGTGCCATAGAGTTTCCCTTTCCTTTTGCGCATATTATGCTCTCAACGGAGCAAAAACGCAAGCGAATGACGTCTTTTGAAATCGACAAAAACGCAAAATTGCCGCAGGGTGATTTTTATATTTACAAAAGCGTGCGTATATGATAGAATATCAAGTATAGATTTTATCTATAAGATTTAAAAATCTTGAAACGGAGCATTTTATGTTTGAAATAGTTACGGACAACACTGCAGACCTTTACGAAGGATATTACGAGCAGAATCCTGCGCGCAGACTTCCGTTTTCTTTTACGCTTGAAGACAGATTTTACGAGCGCGACGACGAGTATCCCATCGAACTTTTTTATGAAAAACTCAAAGCGGGGAAACTTGTCAGAACTTCTCAAATCAATCCGCACGACGCAGAAGTCGTGTTCGAGCAAGTGCTCGAAGAAGGCAAAGATTTGTTGTATATCGGTTTTTCGTCGGGTATGTCGGGCAGCTTTGACAACATTTCCTATATCGCAAAAGGGCTGAGAATCAAATATCCCGAACGCAAAATCATAGTGGTGGACACGCTCTCGGGCGCAGGCGGTGAAGGGCTTTTGGTCTATTATGCAAGAAAAATGCAGGCGGAAGGCAAGAGCATGGAAGAAATCGCCGAATGGGTGGAAAACAACAAGCTCAACACCCACCATTGTTTCATCGTCAGCGACCTTATCAACTTGCGCAACAGTGGCCGCATTTCCACGCTCGCAGCGCTTTTCGGAATGATCGTGCATATAAACCCTGTACTCGAACTCACAAGAGAAGGCAAAATCGGTATCGTCACGAAGTCTATCGGCAGAAAGAAATCCATTGCCGAAATGGTGAAGTTCTTCAAGCAAAACTATATCCCGAGCGACAACGATTTCATCCTTATCGGACATACCAATTGCCCCGAAGAAGCACACGCATTCGGTGCGCAGATAGAACAAATTTCGGGCGGTGTTGCCGTCAAATACGGATATATCAACCGTCTCGTTTCGGGCTGTGCAGGCTACAACGCGCTTTCCGTGTTCTTTATGGGCCAGCCGAGAAAAGACAGATAATCGGACAAAAACATTTTGCCGATTTTGTAAACGCATTTGTAAAACGCTATCCAAAAAAACAAAACGACGCATAAAAAAGCACCGAATCATCGGTGCTTTTTTATGCGTCTATTAGAAATTCAAAGTTGTTTTGTTTTGTTCTCAGAAACGTTTTTGGTCTTGCTCTTTTTTCTTTGTGTCGGCGTTCTTTCTTGTCAGATGCACGGACGCAAAGATTGTAGCGCCTGCGATTGCGACGATGATCGAAAGCACGATTGCCACGATTTGTACGGTGGTGAGAGTGCCGATTTTAAGTTGCGATTTTTGGATGTAGCCGAGTTTTCCGTCGTAGGAGACGAGATAGAAATCGTCGAGAGTTTCAAGCACTTCCACCTTGCTTCCGTCAACGATTTGCGCAATGACTTCGCTGTCGGTGGATTGATCGGCGTAAACGTTCACAAGACCGCCCACTCTGTCCGCATTGGCTCTGCCGAAAACTTTATCTTTTTCTTCGACGATTTCGACGTATTCGGCAATGTCCGAACGTTTGACGAAATACTCTTGTCCCTGATAGGTTGCAATCACCCAAACGGACGAATCGTAGCCTGCAACGTCACTTTTAAGCGTCATTCTAACGCCCGAGCCGAGCGTGATTTTTCCCTCTTCGACGTAGGGGAGTTTGAAGAGTGTCGTTTCGCCTTTTGTGACGTAATCGCCGCTTAATGCGCCGCATTCAACAGTGTCAAACTGCGATTTGTCGATTGAGATGAGCGTTTCGCCAACTCTCGCAAACGTTTTTCCGTCCTTGGTGGTGTCATCGTACACGATGATTGTTTCGTTTGTTGCAAGGGACACGTTTTCTATGCGCCCGTCAATCGAGAAGAACATTGCGCCGTCCTTTGCTTTTGCAAAAGAGTATACGCCGTCGGTTATCGTCGGAAGAGTGTATTGATATGTTTGTTTTGTTTCCGCTTGCACGTCCAATGCGCCTACAAAACATTCGCTTGCGGTGAAGAATATCGTCTGACCGTCAAGGTGTGCGCTCGTCAAGGTCGCTTTGAGAGACGGATTTGAAAGCGTATACGAGCCGCTCTCTTCGCCCAAAACGTAGTCGATGCGGTTTGCGTATGCAACGAACGCTTTGCCTTGATAATCCACTGCAAAGTCGATTGCGTCGGTGAAATCGCCGTTTGCAAGGTCGGGAAGACGTTGTCCCGATCGATTTATTGTGAGAATTGCGTCGTTTGTGAGAATATGAACGTTCGTTCCGTCTTCTGCGGCGGCTATGCACTTTGCATTCCGAACGTCGAATATTTTCACGGCGTTGCCCGCAAGAAGCACGTATACGCCGTCTTGTCTGAGCATATAAAGACTGCCGAGATATGCCGTGTCAACAACTCCGTCAATCTCGATTTCGCCTGAAACCGTTTTGTCTTTTATCTGCAACACTTTCGTGTCCGTGACGGCATAAAGGACGTCGCCCGCACACAAAGAAAGCGGAGATTCTTCAAGCGAGAGTGCAGTCATAACGCCCGCTTGCGAAAGGAATGCGATTCTGTCGTTTCCTTTGTCTGCTACGACGGTTTCGTTTTGATAGCGAACGACGTCAACGGGGTTGCTAAGGTGTCTCAAATCGCTGCCCGACATGGTTATCGTTTGCGTTTTTGTGAGCGCGGTGTGTTCGTCGTTGAGTGCGTACACGGTCACTCCGCCGTCTTGAATGGTGAAAAGTCTGTTGCCGAACGCAAAGAATTTGTCGGGATCGATGTCCGTTGCAAAGAGCAATTCGCCGCTCGTTTTGTCAATGCATACAATGCGTTTTTGTGCGTCGTTTGCGGTTGATTGCTGAATTATTTCAAGAGCGTACACAACGTCTCCGACGTACGCTTCGCCGATATGGTGCGTGATGCCTTTTATGGTTTTTGCTTTCGTCGTGGCGTCGTAGGTGATGAAGATTGGGGAAGCGTATTCCGTTGAGAACACGATGAGATTTGAGCCTTCGCCTGCCACGACGATTTTGCCTGCAAGCGTGTCGGGATCGTAGAGATTGTCAACGCCGAGTGCAACTTCGAGATTTTTGTCGTATATGGTGATTCTGCCTGCCGCGGAGTGCGCGTAGAGATAAGTGCCGTCGCTGTTGAAGAAAGTCACGTCCGCAGGGCTCGGAAGAGTGCGCTCTTGCACAGAAGAATTTTTGTCGGAAAGGTCGAGAGTGTAATATTTTTCGTCCGCATGCATAAACACGACGTTTTCTATGACGAAAATGCCTTTTACATCTTCAAAATCGAGAGAATACGTCCATTCTTCGTCCGCTCTGACGAAAAGGGTTTTGCTAGAATCGTCGTATATTACGAGATAGTCTCTGTTTGCGCCAACGAGAGCGGGTGACGATGACTGAAAATAGTTGCCTGTCGGAAACAGCACGCGATAGGATTGCTCGTCGGCATTTGCAACCGACGTCGAATTTTGCGGGAGCAAAACCAAAAACGCCGTCAATATGAAAAGTGTGGCGGCAAGAAGGGCTTTTATGTCGAAAAATCTACGTTTTTTTGTATATGGTTTCATAAATATAAGTATAATCAAATTAAAACTTTAAGTCAAGATAAGATTATAATATCTTTAACACTTGAAATATTCGCGCGCGTGTGCTAATATCAAAGAAAAGGTTTATATATGGCAAACAACAATAAAAAACATTACTACTATAAAAATCGCCCCCGCAAACAAAATCAGGACGGGGCGCAAGAGCAACAAATCGCACTTTTTTCTTCGGAGCAACTTGCAAAATCGATTGCCGAACTCGGAATAAGCGAAACCACCTGCGCTTTGCTTGAAAAAAATCGTATTCAGACAGCGGCAGACCTTGTCAAGCGCACCGAAAAGGATATGTACAAGGTGCAAGGTCTCAACAAGAAAATACTTTTTGAAGTTAAGGACGCTCTCAAAGCGAACGGTATGTGTTTGAGAGCGGAGCAGGTCAATAAGCAAGACAAACCGCAAAAGCAAGACGCCGAAGCGCAAAAAGAACAAACGCAGAAAGTCAAACCGCAAAACGTCGAAGACGGCGGCAAAGACAAACAAAATCCGCAGAAAGCGCAAAAGAGCGACAAGCAACAGCAAAAAAGCGAGAGCGGCCATTCCAAATTCGGTCTTGCAGACAGAGCGACTTCGGGCAGCAAACAACAAAAGCAAGCACCGCAAAAGGCACAACAAAACAAGCCGCAACGCCCTGAAAAACTGACCGAGCCGCTTGCACTCGGAGAGTGGCGCAAAGTTCTCAAAGGCGGAAAGTGGGGATATTCAAACGGCTTCAAAATCGTCATTCCCACAATGTACGACGAGATATTCGCTTTCAAAGAAGGTCTCGCTTCCGTCGAAATCGACGAAAAATGCGGCTATATCGACGAAGAAAACAACGTCGTCATTCCGCTCGACTACGACACCGCGATGAGTTTTTCGGAAGGTTACGCTATGGTCGTAAAAGGCGAAAAATGCGGTTATATAAACAAGAATAACGAAGTCGTCATTCCGTTTGAGTACGACGCGGGCACTCCGTTTGAAAACGGTGAAGCCAAGGTTAAAAAAGACGGCAAATGGGGGACGTTGACGCTCGACGGCAAGGTCGTTTGGATTTGATTCGTCGCGCGGCGCGCGTATGAGAAATTTCAAAGATTTTACAAAACACGATTCAAGGACGTATGCAATAGGTATTTTGACCGTTGCACTCGTCCTTGTTTGCGTTTTTGCCGGTTTTTCATACGATTTTGGCATTGCGTACGCCGTAAGCCCTGACGGATACAACGATTTCGTCGTAAAAGAAGTTCACGATTGGTATATGGGTGAAAACTATCTCAATCTTGCAAAATTGAAAGAGAGTGTTTCGGGGTGGTTTTCATCACCGCAGTACGATTTTTCAAATGTTAAGCCCGTCGTGGTCGCCGTAGTGGATTCGGGAATAAACTACGACCACGAGTTGTTCACGGGAAAGTATGACGAAAACGGAGTTGCCGTCGATGTTGACGGCATCGGAGAGTACGACGTATTGTACAGAGACTCGGACGGCAATCTTATCGGGAAAAACACCGTTCTCGCGTCCGACAAGAATTACGCTTCGACAAATTTCAGCGTGGCGGACGACGCGCCCGATAAGCACGGCACGCACGTTGCAGGCATAATCGCGACTTTCATTCACGAATTGAATCTCGAAAAATACGTCAAAATCATGCCCGTAAAATCAGCTTATCCTACGTCTACGAGTTCAACGTTTTCAAGCACGGCGTTCAAAGACGGAGTGCAGTTTGCGCTCGAAAACGGAGCGGACGTCGTGAATATGTCTCTTGCGGCAAAAAGCACGGATTTCAGAATTTCGGCGGCGCAAGCGTCAAGCGCGGTGTTCGTTGCGGCGGCAGGCAACGGCGAAAAATCGTGGGGAATCACGAAAGGCGTATCGTCGGAAGTCACTCCGTATTATCCGGGGGCAAGCGACGGTGTGGTCGGCGTTATGAACTACACGAAAAACGCTTCGGGCGAAAAGGTGATGTCTTCAACGTCGAATTACGGTTTGAAATACGACGTATGTGCGCCCGGTTCGGATTATTACAGCGCGGACGGTGCGACGAGCGAAGGATATAAGAAATTAAGCGGAACCAGCATGGCTTCTCCCGTGGTATCTTTCGGCGCGGCGCTTGCCATACTGCAAGACAGAGCGCGTTCGGCAGTCAGCACAGAGAGTTTGCTCACGCCCGCTCAAATCGCAAAAAAGGTCAAGAATTCCATAGGGTCGGAAGTCAAAAAAGACAATGTGACCTACAGTGCTTTTGACCTTTGCACGCTTGTGAACGACGGCGTAAGCATCAAAATCAGGTGCGACGGAGACAATTTGTCGCAAAATTTGTCCGATTTGAACGACGTTACGCTCAGTCGCATCGTTTATCCGTTCAGACTTAGCGAACTTGGAAAGGTGGAATGGTTCGAGATTGACGACGACGGCAACGAAACTCGTATTGCGACGGGATTTCAAATCGACTACACGCCGGACAGCAAAGTGTATACGACAAGGCTTTATGCAAAATGGACGTATGAGAGCGAGACGGAAGTTTATCGCGAGCAAAGCGAGCCTATCGCTATATCCGTGAATTATCTCGAATATGCGCCGGAACAGATTTCAAAACTTAAAATTTCCGCAGTTGACGACGAAGGCAGGGAAGTCTCTCGTATCGTTTGTCAGGTCGGTAAGACATACAGTTTTACAATCAACGATTTCAAAAGCGAATTCGTATCTCCGACCGCCGACGTTCAGTGGTACGTCAACGGCGTATTGCGTGGTCGCGGGTTCAACTTCGAGTTCAAGCCCGAAAGTATGGGGAATTATACCGTCATAGCAAAAATCAACGGTCACTATACGAGCGGAGTTCAACTCAACGTCGCACTCATCAGTGAAGAAACCGCGGACGTTCTCAAAATCTTCACGATAGTCGCGTCCGTTGCCATATTGGCGGCGTTTGCCGCAACTATGCTCGTCGTGGTTCATAGAAAACGCAAATCGTGATTTTAACGTTTTTGGAAATTGTCAACTCGATCGTTTTCAATAGTGAATTTCAAATTTAAATACAACGAAAAAAAGACTGCCTTGAAGCAGTCTTTCAAAAGACAAGTTTTCTTGTTTGTTATACGTTATGCTTTGATAGCGTCAAGAGCGCGGCAGAGAGTTGATTTCTTTCTTGCAACCGTGTTCTTTTTGTAGATGCCGTCTTTGAATGCGCAATCGATAACGGAAATTGTCTCGGGGAGAAGTTTCTCTGCAAGAGCAACGTCTTTTGCTTCGATAGCCGCATTGTATTTCTTGATAGCGGTTTTAACGCGCGCTTTTTTAGCGGTGTTGATTTCGTTTCTCTTTTCAGAAGTGATAACTCTCTTTTTTGCTGACTTAATATTTGGCATATTTTACTCCTTGTACTTTTGTACCGATAAATATCTTTGATATATTAGCATATACGCAAAAATCTTGCAACCGTTTTGCATTGATTTTTCATATAAACTCACAATAAAGTTATGATTTACGGATATATAGTCACCGATTTGGCGATAGAAAGCGCAAATGAAAAGGGATTCGGCTCGCTTGCCGACAAAAAGACGTTGGCGTATGGAGTCGAAAAACGTTCGATTTGGATAAAAAACGCGGAACAGGCAAAGAAAATCGGGCGCAGTATAGGGAAATATATCACGTTTGACGCTAGGGAAGACATATATGCGGACAAATATGCCGAAAACTATCTTGCAAAACAAATCTCAACAGCAATAAAAGACCTTGTCGGTATCACGAAACGGACTTCGCCAGTGCTTGTCTCAGGGCTCGGAAACAGGCTTATCGTTTCAGACTCTCTCGGCACGCGTTGCGTCGAAAAATTGCACGTAACAAGAGATCTTAATGCGTCTTCGTTGCAAAGCGTATGCGCGCTGTCAACAGGCGTTTCCGGGATGACGGGGATGCAGTCTGCGGAAATAATCGGCGGCGTCGTGAGCAAAATCAAGCCGTGCGCGGTTATACTCGTTGACAGCCTTGCAACTTCTATGGCAAAACGTCTCGGACGGTCATTTCAGATTTCGAGCGCGGGTATTGCGCCGGGAAGCGGTGTGGGACTTGATAAGGAAAGAATCGATAAATCGACGCTCGGAGTTCCCGCAATTTCTATAGGCGTGCCGATGATGCTTACGCTTCGCACTGCGATATATTCGTTTATAAAAGATTATGCGAGCAAACAAGACGGCGCAATAGACGAGTTTTCGCTTCGAGAGCGGCTAAAAGAAGAGAGTTTGTCAAATCTCGTCGTTGCTCCCAAGGACGTAGATTTTCTCGTCGAAAAAGCGTCTACGGTCGTGGCGCACGCAATAGAACTTGCGTTTGGAATCGACGCGTAACGTCGATGCGGTTTATTTTTGTCGGTTATGTCAGTAAAATTCAATATTCAAGCAATCTAACAGGATAAAACTTTGTTTTTTAAATAATGAAAAACCGTGTTTGTTAAGTTAAATTTCGCCCTGCATCAGTTCTTTGAGTATCCTTTCATACTTCTTTTCTTCGTTCAATCCGCTGAAAACGAAACGTACGTTTTCGAGTGTGAAATCGCTTGCTTTAATATTTGCGTTTTTCACGTATCCGTGGATTTTCATTTCCGATTTCAGATTGCATCGCACCAAATCGTTTCCGTCGAAAAACGTAACGTCTCCGAGAATTCTTTTTATCTCTTTTTTGCAATACGGATAATGTGAACAACCAAGAATCACGTTGTTTACGCCGTAGAATTTTCCTATACGTTTTTTAAGATAGGGGACAAGTGCGCTCATATCGAGATTTCTGTTAAGTTCCGCTTGAATTTCAATCATTGTTGCAAGTTCGGGCGTATTTGCGATTTTCACGCAGTCGGAGTGAAGATTTGCAATCGTCCTGTCCGTTGCCATGAGAAGCGTTTTGTCGGGAATAGCGGTGCATAGGTAAGTTGGCGGCAAAAGTTTTATTACGTCGTCGCCTTTATATGTGCTCGATGCGGTATTGCACGCAAGAATCTGAACGTCGCTGTTGTTTTTCAGTTTTGCAACGGCACTGTTAACTATTTTTTCAAGTTCTTTTTCGTCCTTGTTGCCGAAAGGATGGTTTTTGTTGTCGGAGAAATAGAAAAACTCGCAATCGGGATAAATCCTTGCGATTTCCGATAGTGTTGTAAGTCCGCCGATGCCGCTGTCGTATACCCCGATAACCATATTAGTTATATATGTTAAATGCACGTTTTTTGTCATAAACGCGATTTTTGCAAATTTTGAAATTTCCTTGCAAAAATGCCGATTGAACGTGATTTGTAAAAATCTCAGATAACAAAACAGATATTCTAACGGTATATTTTACAAAACGGCGTAAATGGCTCAAAAATATATGAAAAAATTTTTCCGTAATCTAATACACCGTATCGGCTTATATGCTTTCCAACGGCTTTTTGCGGCTAAAAATGTGCTTGAAAATATCGATATTTTATTATATAATTGTACTATCCACTTCAAAAGAGGTAAATTATGAAGATTTTTGATACAGATTCAATCCGCAACGTTGCGCTCATCGGCCACTCCGGCGAGGGCAAAACATCCCTCGCAGAAGCAATGATGTTTGAAGCGAAGACCATCGACCGTCTAGGCAAAGTCGACGACGGCACGTCTACGATGGACTACGATGACGAAGAAATCAAACGTAAGATTTCAATTTCTTTGTCTCTCGGTTATGCGATTTACCGCAATACCAAGATAAACATTCTCGACGCTCCCGGATTTTTCGATTTCGAAGGCGAAATGATTGCCGCTTTGCACGCAGCAGACAGCGCAGTCGTCGTCACCAGCGCAACCGGTTCTGTTACCGTCGGCACTGAAAAGGCTCTCGAACTTTGCCAAGAAAAGAGAGTGTCCGCACTCATTTTCGTCAATGCTGTCGACAAAGACAACAGTGACTTCATGGGCACGGCAAGAGCCATCATGGCAAAATATAAGAGTGTGGTTCCCATCGAACTTCCGATTATGGAAGGCGGCAAGATGGTCGGCACTGTGGACGTTCTCACAGGCAAGGCATTTGACCTTTCCGACAAAGAAATCTCCGCTCCCGCATCTATGAAAGCGGACATTGAAGAATTCAACGGCAAACTCATGGAAATGATTGCGGAAACCGACGAAGAACTCATGATGAAATTCTTTGACGGCGAAGCGTTCACCGATGAAGAGATTCAGAAAGGTTTGCACGTTGCAATCGCAGACGACATTTTCGTTCCGCTCGTTGCAGGCAATGCACAGACTTCAAAGGGCGTCAAACGTCTTATGGACAAACTTGTCGATCTTATGCCGCATCCGCAAAGGGCGCACAAGATCAAAGCAATCAAAGACGGCAAAGAAATCGAAGTCGGCGTAGATCCGTCCGCTCCGTTCTGCGCACAAGTCATCAAATCTGTCGTTGACCCGTACGTCGGAAAACTTCTTATCTTCAAAGTTCTCGGCGGCAAACTCTCAAGCGGCGACTCCGTGTACAACGTCAGCGTTGACAAAACCGAAAAAATCGGTACGCTTTACGTTCTCAAAGGCAAAAAACAAGAACCCGTCGATTGCTTGAACGCAGGCGACATCGGCGCAGTTGCAAAACTCGTTTACACCAACACCAACGACACGCTCGCAACTCCCGACAATAAGATTCAATTTGAAAAAATCGAATTCCCGAAACCCGTCATCTCTTACGCAGTCAAGGCTCTCAAAGACGAAGAAAAAGCAATTCAAGGGCTAATCAAGATGCAAGAAGAAGACGCAACGTTCAAGGTCGAAAAGAACGTTGAAACCGGCGACGTGCTTATCAGCGGTCTCGGTGAAGCGCAACTCGACATTATGTGCAAACGCGTCAAAGGTAAACTCGGCATCGACATCACTTGGCAAGAGCCCAGAGTAGCATATCGCGAGACTATCCGCAAGACCGCTTCCGCAGAAGGTAAACACAAGAAACAATCCGGTGGCGCAGGTCAATACGGTGACGTCTTCATCAAGTTCGAGCCGGGTGCGGCGGACGGCGATTTCGAATTCGTAGACGCAGTCGTTGGCGGCGCAGTTCCGCGTCAATTCATTCCTGCAGTCGAAAAAGGCTTGCGCGAAGCAATCAAACACGGCGTTCTTGCAGGATACCCGATGGTCAATCTCAAAGCGACGCTTTACGACGGAAAATATCACCCCGTCGACTCCAAGGAAATCGCATTCGTCACCGCAGCGAAACTCTCTTATGCAGACGGTATCGCGGCGGCAGGTCCGTGCTTCCTTGAACCTATCGTTGAAGCGAAAGTCACCGTTCCCGATGAATATCTCGGCGACATTCTCGGCGATATGAACAAACGTCGCGGTCGTATTCTCGGCACCGATATGGCAAACGGCAAACAAATCATCACCGCAGAAGTTCCGCAAGCAGAAATGTTCCGCTATGCAACCGATCTCCGCTCCATGACGCAAGGTCGCGGTAAGTTTGAAATGCACGTCGTCCGCTACGAAGAAGTGCCCGCAATGAACAACGATAAGATTATTGCGGATGCTAAGAAGCGTGAAGAAGAAGCCGCCAAAAAATAATCGTTCTATTTAGCGAATAACTTCGTCAGGGCCACGCTCTCGTCAACTCATGTACGCTCAGTACATTAGGGTTGCCGTTAGCGTGGCTCTTTCTTGTTCTTCATCTAAATATAACGATTATTTCACTTAATATTTATTGACTGCCGCAAAAAACAACTCATGTACCAAATGTACACTAGGGTTGTTGCCAAAGGGGCTTTTCCTTGCTCTTCATCCGAACAAAAGCCGTCATTGCGGCAACGGCATCGCTTGCGTGCAAGCAACGCCGAGAGTGCATTAGGCTTATTGTTCTGCTAACCGCGCCGAAAATCTTTGCTATCAGTTTGGTCACGGACAAAAACTCCTGCCACAGTTTCGCAAGATTGTCGGCTTGGTGTTTAGATTGGGTGGGACACCCACACCTGAATACAGCTCTAAAAATCACGCAAAATTGTTGTTGCAAAAATCGGTGGTTGATGATATAATCATATCGCTGTGCTAGACGGGGAGCTTGCGGTGCCCTGTAAACTGCAATCCGCAATAGCAGTGTCGAACACCATCCTAGGTCTTCATCATGGTTGGCTGCACGGCGCAAGGAGTGTCGATATCAAGGTCCTGTGCAATGTCATACTGTGAACCGTGTCAGAGCTTGACCGCAGCAGCACTAAGCAGGCGTTGGCGTGTGCCACAGGGAAACTTTGAAGGAGCCACCTACGTCGTTTCCGCTTCGGTGATGTTTATCGAAGATGGCGCACAGTTTTTTTGTATGAAGTCGCAAATTGACGTTTGCGTAAGAAAAAAGTCCGCATTTGCGGACTTTTTTGATGTTTTGAGTTGTTGATTGATGTTCAAACAATTTTTGCTTTTTGCAACTCGGTTTTTTTATTGCACAATCCGATTATATTCTATTTTGCAATTTTGAATTGGTGATTTCTTTGGTTGTATGCCAAACGATTTTGTGTAATCGATTGGCGGTGTATTGCCGCTTTCAAATGACAAATTGTCACTTGATATCTCGTTTTGCAAAGGTGAAATAGCCTATAAGCGTTGAGATGACGGTGTAGACGATCGGCATAACCGTCACGGCAACTTTTTGCATTTTAGTGAGCTTGCCCACCGTGGACGCGATTGTCATTTGTTGCAAGGGCAGGAAGTATGCCAATGTGTCCGTGTTTTCGTTGCCGTTAATGCTTGTGATCATTGTGATCAGACTTATGATTATGCCCAGCACCACGTATATGCCGATGTTGGTGGCAAGAGCCGCGCCGCTGCTCCTTGTCAAAAACGCTATCATCGTGAATATGGATATCGACGCGATGCCGCAGAGCAGTTGCAGGAAGAAGTTGCGTATTAGCATGGCAAATTCCGCTTTGCCAAACGCACCGAGTCTGCCGTCGAACGAGCTGAATATGCCACTGAAAATGAGCATAATGCACGCATACGCGACAAAAAGCGTGATGAGCGAGAACAACTTCGAGAAGTAAGTTTGCACTCTCTTCGTTCCGCGAGCGGTGTAGATTGCGGTTGCGCCGCAGGAGAAGTCTTTGCCGATAAATATGCACACGATGATTGCGACAAACAGTTCGATACGCACGGTTGAAGTCGAGCCGTAAAGCATCGTCTTGCGAATCATGTTGAGATATGCAATCGTCTGATCCTTGATTATATCCGCTTCGGGATCGGCGGGGTTTATAGGGGGTGATTCGACAACTTTGATGCCCACCCAATAGGCGCAATATCCCAAAAGCAAGAGCAGGAACATCACGATAAGCCCGATCCACACGCTTTTGAGTTTTTTGAGCTTGTAGTAGTCGGCAAGCATCACGTTGGACATAGAATTATTTTTCGTCATCGTGCAAACCTCCCATAAGAGCAATAAAAGTGGATTCCAAATCGCCTTGACACATCGTGACGTTCATGATAGGCACGTTTGCATCGGTGAAGAGTTTGACAACGTCGGGAATTTCCCTTGATAAGTCGTAAATAGCGAGCGTGTTGTAGGGAAGAATTTCAAAATCGTGCGCGTGGTAGTGCTCCACGATGACATTGAGCGCAGTTTTCAGATCGCCGACAACCAACTTGATATACGGGCGACACATCTCTTCAAGGTCACTGCCACGCATTTCCTTGACGATTTTACCGTCATCCATGACGCCGTAGGACGTTGCAAATTTTGCAAGTTCACTCAAAATGTGCGATGAAATGATTATTGTGATTTTTTCTTCGCGGTTGAGATATTGAAGGATTTCTCTCACTTCAAAGATGCCTGCAGGATCGAGACCGTTGACAGGCTCGTCAAGCACGAGAATGCTCGGATTTGCGATGAGTGAAACGGCGATTGCGAGCCTTTGTTTCATTCCCAAAGAATAATTTTTGACCTTTGTGGGATTTTCCGGATCAAGACCGACTTTTCTCATAAGGTTTTTGAGCGTGTTTTGGTCTCTCTCGCCAAGTTCGTAGCCAAAAGCCTTCATGTTTTCCATTGCCGAAAGGTGAAGAAACAGGGAAGGGGAGTCTATGATAGCTCCGACTTTGCGCCTTTCATACGCCAAAGCGTCCTTTGAACTTGAACCGTTGATTTTGATTTCTCCGTCGGTTGGAGCGGTGAGCCCAAGCAAAATTCTCATAAGAGTAGTCTTGCCTGCGCCGTTTTTGCCTATAAGACCGTAGATTTCACCTTCTCTGACGGTGAGATTGACGTCTTTCAGCACAGCCTTCTTCCCATAGGATTTTTTCAGATGTGATGTTTCAAAAACGTTCATATATACTCCGTGCGCATATAGCGCGTTTCGTTTTCTTCATTATATCACTTTTTATACAAATGTCTATATATTTTGCTCTATGCGTCATTTGTGAAAGAGTTTTTAACAAACGTAAGATTTTTGTCTTTTCAACACGATTCACACGATTCGTGTCTTGCGACTTTGCAATTTTCAATAACACGTAACGTGTATTATTGCCAAATATAGATACACGATAGGTGTTGCATAGTGGCGTATTTGTGAACGATATTGCCCTAAAATCGTCAAAATCGCCGTATTTTGCTATAAATACAACACGATAAGTGTATTATATGTTTTATTCTCTGTGATAAAATTTTGAAGTTATTTTGACAAGAATTGTCACGTTGAAGATGTCGCTTGACGTAAAAAAATCCGCAAAATTCGATTTGCGGATTTTCAATAAATGGAGCGGGCGATGAGAATCGAACTCACGACTAAAGCTTGGGAAGCTTTCGTTTTACCATTAAACTACGCCCGCAAACCACTTTGCTATATGATTGTAGCACGACTTTTTGAAAAGTCAATACAAAAATCTTATTGAAAAACCTTGCAATCGCTATTTGATTATGAAAATCGGATTGTTTTTGAAGAATTGAAAGCGTTAGTATTTAGCAAATTCTTTACCTGTCGCGACGAATGATACCGCTATGGCGTTCTCTTTACCGAATTTGTTGTGCATTAAGGCTTGAAACGCTTGCGTTTTGCTTGACATTGTTTTATAATCAATAAATCTTATATTATGATTTTTAGGAGTCAAGATGTATAAACCGGTTGAAACGAATCTCGATTTCGTAGGACGTGAAAAAGAAGTCCTTGAATTCTGGAAGCAAGAACACATCTTTGAAAAGAGCGTTGCCAAAAACGAAGGCAACCCCGAATTCAGTTTTTACGACGGCCCGCCGACTGCAAACGGCAAGCCGCATATAGGCCATATTCTCACCCGTGTCATGAAGGATATTATTCCGCGTTACAAGACGATGAAAGGATATCACGTTCTTCGCAAAGCGGGCTGGGATACTCACGGTCTTCCCGTCGAACTCGAAGTGGAAAAAATGCTCGGAATCGACGGAAAACAAGAGATTGAAAAATACGGTATCGAACCGTTTATAAAGAAGTGCAAAGAGTCCGTGTGGAAGTATACAGACGAGTGGCGCAAGATGTCCGACCGTATCGGTTATTGGGCGGATATGGACAACCCGTACATCACTTACGACAACAACTATATCGAGTCCGTTTGGTGGGCGCTCAAACAAATGGCGGACAAGGGACTTATTTACAAAGGCTACAAAATCGTGCCGTACTGCCCTCGTTGCGGGACTGCGCTTTCTTCTCACGAAGTGGCGCAGGGCTACAAGGACGTCGAAGAAACTTCTGTTTTCGTCAAATTCAAGGTCAAGGGCGAAGAAAACGTCTACTTCCTTGCTTGGACGACGACTCCTTGGACTCTTCCCAGCAACGTCGCGCTTTGCATGAACGGCAAAGAAGACTACACCAAAATCAAAGTCAATGACGAGTATTTCATTCTTGCCGACGCGCTTATACCCACTCTTTTCAAGGACGTTGACTTTGTCAAAGTGGACACGAGAAAGGGCAGTGAGTACGAATATGTGGAATACGAGCCGCTCTTTGACTACGACACAGGCGCAAAGGAAAAAGCGTATTATATCACCAACGATTCCTACGTCACTCTTACCGACGGTACGGGCATCGTTCACATTGCGCCCGCATTCGGTGAAGACGACTCAAAAGTCGGCAAAAAATACGGACTCCCGTTCGTTCAGATGGTGGACGATCGCGGCAGATTCCGCGACGCCGTCTACGATTTCAAAGGACTGTTCTGCAAAGACGCCGACAAATATATCATCGAAAAGCTCAAAAAGGAAGGCAAACTTTTCAAAACGCTTCGCTTTACGCACTTCTATCCGTTCTGCTGGCGTTGCGACACTCCGCTTCTTTACTACGCTCGTTCGAGTTGGTTTGTGAAGATGACGGATGTCAAAGAAAAATTGCTCGTTTCAAACGATTCTGTCAACTGGATGCCCGAGACCATCAAAAACGGTCGTATGGGCAATTTCCTTGAAAACGTCATAGATTGGGGCATTTCTCGTGAAAGATACTGGGGCACTCCGTTGCCGATTTGGGTGTGCAACAAGTGCGGCAAGATTCACGTCATCGGCTCCAAGGCGGAACTCCGTGAAAAGGCGCATCTCGACCACGACGTCGAATTGCATCGTCCGTATATCGACGACGTGAAGTGGGAATGCGAATGCGGCGGAGAAATGATTCGTACGCCCGAAGTGCTCGATTGCTGGTTCGACTCGGGCTCTATGCCTTTTGCGCAATGGCACTATCCGTTTGAAAACAAAGAAACTTTCGAGAAAGTTTTCCCGGCGGACTTCATTTCGGAGGCGGTTGATCAGACGAGAGGCTGGTTCTATACGTTGCTTGCCGTCAACACCGTGCTCTTCGACAAAGCGCCGTTCAAGAACTGTATCGTTCTCGGACACGTCAACGACAAGGACGGCATCAAGATGTCTAAACACAAGGGCAACGTTGTCGATCCGTGGACCGTTCTCGACAAACAGGGCGCAGACGCTACGAGATGGTATTTCTATACGACGAGCGCACCGTGGCTTCCGTCGAGATTCCACGCGGACGCTGTCAGCGAGAGCCAAAGAAAGTTTATGGGTACGCTTTGGAACACCTACGCTTTCTTCGTGCTGTATGCCGAGATTGACAAATTCAATCCGCTCGAACACAATTTGAAAGACCAAAAACTCACCATCATGGACAAATGGATTTTGTCGGGGCTCAACACGCTCATCAAGACGGTGGACGAAGGTCTTGCGGAATACAAAATCACCGAAACCTCTCGCGCAATCGGCGACTTCGTGGACGTGCTTTCCAACTGGTACGTCAGACGCAGCAGAGAGCGTTTCTGGGGCAGCGATATGACCAAGAACAAAGAAGCGGCTTACACCACGCTTTATACCGTGCTTGCAACGCTTTCAAAGATTCTTGCTCCGTTTACACCGTTCCTTGCGGAAGAAATGTATCAGAATCTCGTTCGCAACTTCGACAAGAACGCGCCCGAAAGCGTGCATCTTTGCTCGTTCCCGATTGCAGACGAAAGCATGATCGATCCGCGCCTTGAAGAAGGCATGGGCAACGTTCTAAAACTCGTCGTTCTCGGAAGAGCGGCAAGAAACGGATCTAACCTTAAAAACAGACAACCGCTTTCAAAACTCTTCTACAACGGCAGATACGAACTTTCAAACGACCTTAAAGAACTCGTCGAAGACGAACTCAATGTCAAGAGCGTCGAACATTCGCAAGACAGCAACGTGTTCGTAAGTTACGATTTGAAACCTCAACTTCGCACGCTCGGACCGAAATACGGAGCAATGCTGGGCAAGATAAGACAACTTTTGCAGGAAAGAGCGGAAGAAATCGTTGCGGCGGTTAAAAACGGCGATTTGTTCAAATACGATATCGACGGCAAACTCATCGAACTTGCAAAAGACGATCTTCTCATAAATATGAAAAACAAGGAAGGTTATTCGAGCGAAAGCGACGGCGAAACGACGGTCGTTTTGGACACCGAACTCACGCCCGAACTTATCGACGAAGGTATCGAAAGAGAAATTGTATCAAAGATACAAAATATGCGTAAGGAAGCAGGCTTCGAAGTGACCGATCATATCGTCATCGGATACAAGGCGACGGGCGAAGCGAAGAGAATTTTCGAGCGCGCGGACTTCCTTAAAGACGTGCTTGCAGACAGCATCTCTACAACCATTGACGGATTTGCCAAAGATTGCGACATCAACGGCGAAACCGTGACCGTTTCTGTCAAGAGAGTATGAAAATCGCACCCGACTGGAAAGAATATTCCGTCATAGCGACGGGCGACGGCGAAAAGTTGGAGAAGTGGGGCAATCTCACTCTCCTTCGTCCCGATCCGCAAGTCATATGGCACGCAAAAAAACCGCTTCGCTCCTATGAAAACATCGATGCGGTTTACGAGCGTTCGCAAACGGGTGGCGGTATGTGGAAATATCGCCGTCAGATTCCGAGCGAATTTACGATAGGTTGGCGCGATTTGAAGTTTTCGCTCAAACTTATGGGTTTTAAGCACACGGGGCTTTTCCCCGAACAAGCGGTGAACTGGGACAGAATGATGAAACTCATCGAAAGTGCCGGGCGAAAAATCAACGTACTCAATCTTTTCGGATACACGGGAGCGGCAAGCGTTGCTTGTCTCAAAGCAGGCGCAAACGTGTGCCACGTTGACAGCGCAAAGGCTATGGTGGAGCGTGCCGGTGAAAACGTAAAGTTGTCGGGGCTTGACAATAGCGGAATGAGATATATCATCGACGATTGCTTCAAATTCTGTCAAAGAGAAATTCGCAGGGGACACAAATACGATGCGATTATTCTCGACCCGCCGTCTTTCGGGCGCGGTCCGAACGGTGAAAAGTGGAAAATCGAAGAAGGCATATCAGAACTTGTCGAACTCGTGGCAAACCTTTTGAGCGACGAGCCGTTGTTTGTGTGTCTCAACAGTTACACGACGGGACTTCAACCGACGGTTATGGCAAACATACTCAAACTCGCACTTCCGAAAAACGCGGTTATCGATGCCGACGAAATAGGACTTGCGACAAAGGAAGGACTGGTTCTTCCGCAAGGTTGCACGGCTTTTGCAACTTTTACAAAATAAGAAATATCGATATTCTATTCGACTGAAATCGGAATTTTCAAAATCATTCATTCGGTGGAATATCTCAAACGACACAAGAAATAATCGATAAACGGAAAAAGAAAAATGACTTACAAAGATTTGAAAATCGTATACGAAGACAATCACTTGCTCGTGGTCGTGAAGCCTTACGACGTTCCCGTGCAGGCGGACGAAAGCGGCGATGCGGATATGTTGACAATGCTCAAACAGTATCTTGTCGAAACGCACAACAAACCGGGTGACGCATATCTCGGGCTCGTGCATCGTCTTGATAGACCCACGGGCGGAGTTATGGTGTTTGCAAAGACGTCAAAAGCGGCGGCAAGACTTTGCCAACAAATTAGAGACGGAGAAGTGGAGAAGAGATATCTCGCAGTCGTTGAAGGCGCGCCGAGATACAAAGCGGACAAGCTCACTTGCTATCTCAAAAAATTCCCGGATACCAACACTGTCAAGGTAGTTCCCGCGCTCAGTGAAGGCGCAAAATATGCCGAACTCGACTACAAAGTGCTTTGTCAGAAAGAAGATTATTCGCTTCTTATGGTCAATCTCGTGACGGGGCGCGGACATCAGATAAGAGTGCAACTCTCCAACATGGGCAATCCCATCGTCGGAGACAAGAAATACGGCAGCAAAACGAATTCGCACTTGTCTTTGTGGGCAACCGAACTTCGCTTTGCGCACCCGGTGAGCGGAAAAGAGATGACTTTCAGAGTTTATCCGCCGGAAGTTGCGCCCTGGACGTTATTTGACCTTGACGCATACCTTTCGGTCACTATCAAAAACTGCTATTGATTGAAAAAGTATTTTAGGAGTATGAAGTCAAATTTTCGTACGAGATTTAATGAAAGAAATATTCGTTTTAAAAGCAAAAAAAATCGGCTGAAATGCCGATTTTTTTATATGGTGAAAATTTGTGCAAATATTTTGAAACGCGCAATTTGTCGAATATCGTCGCATTTTAGCGTCAGTTTTTTGAAAAAAGGCAATAGGAAAACAACCGCTGTCGCAGTTTCTTGCTTTTTTTCAATTTTTATCGTTGGGTTTTATAAATTCTTTGCTACGAAATATTTGTCTTGTTTTATTCTTTCGTGTATCGGAGCAATGTATTTGTCGTTGCCGTATTCTTTCTCGAGCCAGTCTTCGGTGTATCCGCATCGTCGTAGATTGTTTGCAAAATCTTCTTCGGCGTTTGCTATTCGTCTGAAAGCGGTGCGGAGCGCGATTTTGTGGGAGTCGGCAATTTCCTGAAAGGTTTTCTTTTGCACTATTCGTTCGACGAGTATTTCTCTATCGGCGTCAACCATTTTGTCGAGAGCCTTTTTTACGATAAATCGAAGGTTGACGATTTTGCGTTTTTCTTCTGTCAGGTCAAGGATTTCACCTATTAATTGTTCGGTGCTTACGCCGATTTTCAGATGACGGCTTTGAAAACTCGATCTTACGCGACTTTCCACGCCCGAGTTGAGTTCTTTTGCGATTTTTGGCAAAAGCGAATAAGCAACAAGTGCAGTGTTGCTCCAGTTTTTGTTCATAACTTTCTCCTTATTTTTGTGAAATATAGTGAAATTTATCACTCCATGCCTACACAATAAAGGACAAACGAGCAAAAAGTCAATATTTTGTGTCACACTTTTTCACTTTTTTCCGTTTTACAGTGAAAAACCGATAAGATAAGCGCAAAGAGCGGATATAAGACATTGCGTGACTTTTCGAAGCGTCATCTCGAAAAAACCGACGCCAGCTTTTGACAGAAACGTGTAGTTTTGAAGAGTTACCGAAAGTCCGCCGAGCGAAACTATGCCGCTTGCTATCGCGCAGGCAAGTTGAACGTCTCCGACGTTTGCGCACGCAATGCCGCCGCGCGTCATTTCTATTAGCCCGTAAACGATTGCGTTCAGCGATTGACCTAGAAGAGACGGCAGCGAAGACGTTGCGTTTTCAAAACCTATAAGAGAGAGCGTGTCCACGAGCATGCCGCATATCACGATATATCCGCCGACGTAAAGCATGTTGACGGTGGCTTTTGAAACGACTTTTGACATAACGCCGTCAACGTCGTACGTACGCATCGCCGTGACGTTTTGCGTCTTATCCTTTTTTGCACGGTATATAAGCCCGTTGAGAATCGCGCCGATATAATGCGAACAAAGCACTATCCAACCTATGCGCTCGTCGTGGAATATTGCGCCGCCAACCGTGCCTATCATAAATATCGGTCCCGAAGTCGAACAAAACGCGCACGCCTTTTTTGCGTCGGACGTTGTGAGTATGCCCGATTCGTATAGTTCGCAAATCGTGCTTGCGCCGACAGGGTATCCGCAAAGCATACTCAAAAACAGTGCGTATGCGCTTTCTTTTGGCGCATTGTACATAAGTTTTACGGGCTTTTCACCGAGTTTGGATATTGCGCCGACTGCTCCCGAATATGTCAAAAGCAACGAGCAGAAATAGAACGGGAAAAGGGACGGCAATACGCTTGTGGCAAACAATGCGAGTCCTTTTCTTGCCGAGTCAAGATAATATTCGGGTTTTGCAAGCATAAAAGCCATAAATGCCAGTATGCCTATGCAACCGAACGCTTTGGGTGCATACGCTTTGACGTTTATCTTCACGATTTAATATATACTTGCCTTGCAAAATAAATATGAGCGCGCAGTTTTTGCACGCTCAAGTATTTCGTTGTCGATTTTGATATTCGGAGTGAAAATTTATTAGACTTTCTGATATTCGCAAGTAGATTATCAGTTTTTCTGTTCGTTATATCCGCTTTGCAAATCCTTTATTTTCAATGAAATTATCGGTCTCTTTCGCCAAAAGCGTTTCAGTAGCAAAGTTTCAGTATCTTTGCCGCTTTCTCGTCAAGGTCTATAAGCGGCCTGACGGGGGACGACTTTTCGCAGTCGCTGGGTTTGAAGTAAAAATATCCGTCCGACGATGCAAGAAGCGCGAACAACGCTTTTTTCTTTGACGGTTTGCACGCAAGCACGGTGCAGTACGGTTTTTCGTCTTTTGCAAGAGCGATGAGTTCTTTTTTGAGCCCAATCGTCGCACACGCCGCAATGCGCTTTATCGTCGAACGGGTGTAGCGTTTGCTTGTGAGCGAAAGATATTCGTCCATATTTGTGAACGACGCCTGACTTATGCGGTTTTCCATGCCTTCGCTGATGTTGGCGATTTCTCTGAGTTCGTCGGCGGTCATTGCTTTCATGGCATAAGTGGATATTGTGTTGTATTTCTCAACGCTCGTAACGCTCGTCAAATCCACGAATGGCGGAACGAAAGCCGATACGTCGGCATTTTGACGCATCAAATCGCGTATTTTGGTTGAAGAAAGATATTTTTTGCCGTCGTCGGGTTTGCGCTCGACGGAATGATATTGCACGTTGCCACCATACGCCGCACCTGCTTTCATATATTCGACAGCCAAAATGTTGTTGGGGGATTGAAGCATATTCGAGATGTCTGGGCGTATTTTGTCGAGTGCGAGAGTGCGCGACTTTGCAACGGAATATCCTTCAGACAAATAGCCTTTGAGAAGATTGGATACGTCTTTTGACTCGCTTGCCATAAATTCTGCCGCCATATTCAAGTCTTCGAGCTCATCCGTTTCCGTGCCGAAAGAGAGCGTAAACTCACCGAGCATGGACAAGGTTTTCAGCGCGCCCTCGGCAAAGCCTTTTGCGGCGGAGAGAGAGTAGACTGTGGGAAGTTCGAGCACCAAATCCGCACCTGCCTGCAAAGCCCAGTTTGCGCGCGTATATTTGTCCGAGACGCATAAATCTCCGTGTTGAGTGAAAGAACCGCTCATCACCACGACTAAAACGTCCGCGCCCGTTTCGCGCTTCGCTTTTTTGAGTTGTTTGAGATGTCCGTTGTGAAACGGGTTATATTCTGCTATGACGGCGGTTATTTTCAAAATACTGCTCCATTTTGTTTGCTTTTTATTTTTTAAGTACTTATAATTATAACTGAAAATAAAACAATTGCAATCAATTGCAACGTATTAGGAGTTTTATATGACGCAATTTGTCGAAAACCTGATGAACAGAGCAAGCAAACTCAACAAAACTATCGCTCTTGCCGAAGGCACTGACGTTCGTGCCGCAAAAGCGGCGGAAATTCTGACCAAGAAGGACGTGTGCAAAGTCGTTCTTATCGGCAACGAAGACGAAATCAAGGCAAAATTTCCCGAAATCGACTTCACGGGCGTGTCCTTTGACGATCCCAAGACAAGCGATCACAGAGCGGACTACGCAAACACTCTCTTTGAACTTCGCAAAGCAAAAGGCATGACCGAAGAACAAGCGCTCAATATCGTCACGACCAACAATATGTTCTATGCGTGCGTAGCGTTGAAGCGCGGCGACGTGGACGGCGTCGTGGGCGGTGCGGTGTTCAGCTCGGCAGATGTGTCCAGAGCGGCATTCCAGGTTATCAAAGCGGCACCCGGCATCAGTTCGGTGTCCAGTTGCTTCGTCATGGTTCCGCCCGAAGAGTTCAAATATAAGAAATATCCCGCATACATATTCTCCGATTGCGCGGTTATTCCGTATCCCACGAGCGACCAACTCGCAGACATCGTGGTTGCGGCGGCAGACAGCGCAAAGAAGATTTGCGAAATGGAACCGAAAATCGCAATGCTTTCTTTCTCGACGAAAGGAAGTGCAAAACACGAATCTATCGACAAAGTGCGCACGGCATACGAAAAAGTCAAAGCAGAACATCCCGAAATCAAGGTTGACGGCGAACTTCAACTCGACGCGTCTTTGGTTGACAGCGTAGCGGCACAAAAAGCACCGGGCAGTGAAGTTGCGGGACAAGCAAACGTTCTCGTTTTCCCGAATCTCGACGCAGGCAACATCGGCTACAAACTTGCACAACGCTTCGGCAACTGCATGGCAATCGGACCGATCATGCAAGGTCTTGCACTCCCTGTCAACGATCTCAGCCGCGGTTGCGTGGCAGAAGACATTGCGGCAGTCGCGGCAATCACCGCTTTGCAATCAGTCAAAGACTAAGGAGTTCACAAATGAAAATTCTCGTTATCAACGCAGGCAGTTCGTCTCTTAAATACCAACTCATCGACATGCAGAACGAAGAAGTGCTTTGTAAAGGAATTTGCGAGCGTATCACGTTCACTGGCGGCGAGCTCACTCAAAAGACAGCAGACGGCAGAAAACTCAACATCAAGCAAGATATGAAGAATCACACCGAAGCAATCGAACTCGTGCTCAAAGCAATGGTGGACGAAAACTACGGTGCAATCAAATCCATATCCGAAATCGGCGCGGTCGGACACAGAGTTCTTCACAGCGGTGAAGATTTCGATTCGTCCGTGGTTATCGACGACGAAGTTATCCGCATCTGCGAAAAGAATGCCGAACTCGGACCGCTCCACATGCCCGGCAACATCGCGTGCATAAAGAGTTGCAGAGAAGTTATGCCCGGCGTGCCTATGGTGGCGGTGTTTGACACGACTTTCCACAGCACAATGCCCGCAAAGGCGTATATGTACGGCATTCCGTATTCGGTATACGAGCAATACAAGGTGAGAAAGTACGGTTTCCACGGCACTTCTCACAAATTCGTGAGCGAAGAGACAATCAAACTTCTCGGCAAGAAAGAAAGCAAGATTATCGTCTGCCATCTCGGCAACGGCTCGTCTATCTCGGCGGTCAAGGATGGCAAATGCCTTGATACGTCAATGGGCTTCACACCGCTCGAAGGTCTCGTTATGGGCACTCGCTCGGGCGATATCGACCCTGCGGCAAGCGAATATATCCGTGCAAAACTCAATATGACGCCCGAAGATCTCGTGCAATATCTCAACAAAAAGTGCGGTATGCTCGGCGTGAGCGAATTGAGTTCGGATATGCGCGACCTTGAAAGTGCGATAAACGAAGGCAACGAAAAGGCAAAACTTGCGGTTGAAGTTGCGGCATATCGCATCAAGAAATATATCGGCTCTTACGCTGCGGTGCTAAACGGCGTTGACGCAATCGTGTTTACGGGCGGCATCGGCGAGCATAGCGACCTTATGCGCGCGCTTGTGATGAGCGATATGGAATATCTCGGCGTCGACTTCGACTTCGAAGCAAACAAGGGACGCGGCGACGGCGTGAGAGAGATCTCCAAGCCCGACAGCAAGGTCAAAGTTATCATTCTTCCCACCAACGAAGAACTCTCAATCGCAAGAGAAACTTTGCATCTCACTGCAAAATAAGCAAAACGAAATAAACGATACGACTAATTTTCGGACGATAAGACAAAAATAAAGGTCAAATCGTCCGAAAATGCAAAAAAATATGTATATTTATCGTCAACTTTTCAAAAAGCGTTTGACATATTTATGTATATTTTATATAATCAAAACGCTGTGTAAAAGCAACAGTTGTACAAATTGGAGGTAAGAAGATGGCAGTACCTAAAAATAAAGTTTCGAAATCAAAAACGAATTCCCGTTTTGCAAACTGGAAACTCAAAACCCCGGGTCTCGTAGAATGCCCGCAATGCCACGAACTTAAAAAGAGCCACCAAGTATGCCCGAAGTGCGGATACTATGATGGTGAACAAGTCGTTCAAAAAAAGAGCGAGAAGTAATCGAGAATCGTTGCAAGTAATAGGCGATATGCAAACGCATATCGCCTTTTTTCTTGATATATTGTTTATTGTTTGATATAATAACTATCGAAATAGAAATAAACGACGCGCGCTCGTGCGCGCTTGGGTGGTATATGAAAATTATCGTTGACGCAATGGGCGGTGACAACGCTCCCGAACAAATTGTCATTGGCGCAATCGAAGCCATCAAAGCAGATAAAGATTTGTCTGTCGTTCTCGTCGGTAAAAAGAACGATATCGCCGCCGTGCTTTCCGAAAGCGACGGCAAATACGATAAAGAAAGAATAGAAATCGTTGACGCACAAGACGTGATAAGCAACGACGAATCTCCGACGATGGCTATAAAGACGAAGAAAGAGAGTTCGCTCGTGAAAGCGTTCGATTTGCTTATGAGCGACGAAAACGCAGGCGGTTTCGTATCCGCCGGCTCAACGGGCGCGGTTCTCGTCGGCGCATTTATGAAAGTGGGCAGAATAAAAGGCGTTTCTCGTCCTGCGCTCGCGCCCGTGCTTCCAACTCTCAAGGGGAACGGAGTCGTGCTTTGCGATTGCGGTGCAAACGTCGATTGCAAGCCGGTAAATCTGCAACACTTTGCGATTATGGCAAGCGCATATGCGGAAGCGATGCTCGGTGTGAAAAAGGCAAGAGTAGGGCTTCTCAACAACGGAGCGGAAGCGCACAAGGGCAATGAACTCACGCAAGAAACGTACAAATTGCTTTCTGAAACGAAAGGTATAAACTTTGTGGGGAACTGCGAAGCGCGCGACATTCTTTCGGGAGATTTCGACGTTGTCGTGTCCGACGGTTTCAACGGTAATATCGCGCTAAAATCCGCAGAAGGCACTGCAAAAACGATGCTTTCTCTCATAAAAGAAGGCGTGTATAGCGGTGGACTTCGCTCAAAAATCGGCGCACTGCTCTTAAAGCCCGTCTTTAAGAAAGTGCAAAAGAAAATGGACTACAACGCGCACGGCGGCGCGTGCTTCCTTGGCGTTAACAAAGTGGTGGTGAAGTCGCACGGATCGAGCAAGGCAAAGTCTATAACCGCAAGCATATTACAAGCAAAATCTTTGGCGGAACGTAACGTGCCCAAAACCATAAAAGACGGCATAGACGCACTAAAAGACGAAGCCGAAGCGTAAAGTTATGAAAAACGATTTTGAAAGCAAAAGCGACAATATTGCACGCAATTCGTCCGTTTCGCAAAGAAACGGCGACTTTTCGCAGGATAAAAACGCACGTCGCAAAAAGAATACGCAAAATTCAAACGGAAAAAAACGTTACGATTTCGCAAAAAAATCCGCTGAAAACGCAAAGAAGAAAGGCGTTGTGAGATATTCGGGTATTAGCGACTCGCAAAAAAGTAGTCAAGACAAAAAACGGCCTGAAAAGGAAACGTTTATCCCTTGCGAGTCGATGAGCGACGGCACGGTCAGAGAGATAGAGAAAATTGTCGGATACACTTTTAAGGACAGAAGATTGTTAGAGCGCGCTTTCACGCACGGCTCTAAAGACCAAAGCGCGACGAAGAACTATCAGTCTCTCGAATTTCTCGGCGACAGTATTCTCGATTTCGTGATTGCAAAACGTCTTATGGAAATCAATCCCGACGCTCACGAAGGCGCGCTCACACGCTTGCGTGCGCAAATCGTTTCAAAAGAGCCGCTCGCAGAAGAAGTGGCGAAGTTGGGGCTTGAAAACTATCTTATAGTCGGCAAAGGTGAAAACGCGAAGGCAATAAGCAACGGTCAAAAAACGATGTCGGACATATTCGAAGCGGTGATAGCGGCAATTTATCTTGACAGCGGAAGCATAGATAGCGCCGAAAGATTTATTTTGTCAAAACTTGCCGACTTGCTGAACGGAAAAGGCAAACACGTCGGAGTTGACGACTACAAGAGCAAACTCAACGAATTTGCTTCACGCAACGACGTTGCCGTATCGTACGAAGAGTTGAAACGAACCGGTCCCGCACACAATCCGACTTTCGTCGTGGAAGTGAAGGTCAACACCTTCGTTGCAGGCGTCGGAGAAGGAAAAACAAAACGAGAAGCGGAACAAATTGCCGCAAAACAAGCTCTTGAAAAAATCGAATGATGATTTTCTTGTCGGATTTAAAAGTCCTAATCATTGCGTTATTTGATTAATTGTACTTGAAAAACAAAAAATGATTATAATTATCAAAATGTTTCACAAAACCGCGATTTTGTTATAATCGCGGTTTTTCTATATTCTAATGCGGTTAAATTGTCAGTTTATCAAAATTATTTTTTAATGTTCCACGGACAGCGTGAAACAGTTGTGAAACATCTTAAAAACCGCTTGAAAAATACGTTTTTGTATGCTAAAATTATTAAGATTTATAATAAGGCGGTATAGTAACTTGTTAAATTTCGTCAAAATCGAAGCAAGGGGTTTCAAATCCTTTGCGGATAAAATCGAAATTCCGTTTCAGGAAGGCGTAACGGCTATTATCGGACCGAACGGGTGCGGTAAGTCAAACGTTGCCGACGCTATCCGTTGGACGCTCGGTGAACAGAGTGCGAAATCTTTGCGTGGCAAAAACATGCAGGACGTTATTTTCGCAGGTACGGAAAAGCGTAAAAGCATGTCCTATTGCGAAGTGTCGCTCACTTTTAACAACTCCGACCAACATATTTTCCCGACGATGCCTTTCGACGAAGTGGTTATCACGAGAAAACTCGACAGAAGCGGACTTTCGGAATATTACATAAACCACAATCGCGTTCGCATGCGCGACGTCATCTCCCTTTTTCACGACACCGGTATCGGCAAGGAAGGTTATTCAATAATAGGACAGGGCAGAGTTGCCGAAATCATGTCGGCAAAGCCGGGAGATCGTCGTCAGATATTCGAAGAAGCGGCAGGTATTTCCAAATTCCGCGCGCAAAGAACGGAAGCGGAGCGCAAACTCGAAAAGACTGCGGTCAATCTCGACACGGCAAATCAACTAATCGACGAAATTCAAAAGCAAATCAATCCTTTGCGCCGCCAGGCAGAGACCGCTCAAAAGTATTTTGAACTTAAAAGCGAACTCAAGAAGAACGAAGTCAATCTCTACATTTACAACTACGAAAACAACCAAAACATAAAAGAGAAGATAAACGCGAAGATTGACAAGGCTCAAACCGAATTGAAAATCCGCGAAATGCAACTTGCAGAGTGCGTCAAAAAATACGACGATTGCATGCGTGAACTTGCGGGTATCGACAGAGTGTACGACGACGCAAACGGCGAATTGTTGTCACTTAAAGTGGACGCGGCAAAAATCGAAGGTCAAGCGGGAATTTTAAAAGAGCGTATCAACCACATTCAAGGCGAAATCACCCGTCTTAACAGCGAACTTCAATCAATCGACAATCAACTTATCGTCAGCGGTCAACTCATTCAAAAGGCCGAAGAGAAAAAGGAAAGCGAGTTTCAGGCGTTTTTGCTTGCAAAACAGGAAGCCGACGCACTCGAAGCGAAGTATTCCACGCTCACGCGCACTCTTGCGGGTTCGGAAACGGATCTCGAAGCGCGCAACAACGAATACGTTCGCGCAATCGAAGAACTCGGCGCATTGAAAACAAACCTTTCGAGCATAGTCGCAGAGAAAGGAATAAATGACGAGCGTGCCAAAAACTTGCTCGAACTCGTAAATCAACAAAAGGCTCGCCTTGACGAAGAACTCACAAACTTGTCCATTTACGACGGCAACGTCAAATCGACGAAAGAGCGTATGCGTCAGGTTATGAGCGAATACAACGAGACTCTTTCAAGCAAAATGGAGTGCCAGGAAGCGATAAAGAGTTATGGCGAAGACGTTCTTGCTCTCAACCAGAAACTTGCAATCGTACTTGGCAATCTCAATCTCGCAACTTCCATAAAGAACGATTATGCAGGTTATCAGGAAGCGGTGAAACGCCTTATGCAAGACTCCAAGCATGACCCCGTGCTCGAAAGCAAAATCATGGGAGTTATGGCGGAAGTCATCACCGTTCCGAGTGACTTCGAAGCGGCAATTGAATACGCACTCGGCGGCGCAATGCAAAACGTGCTCGTAGAAAACGAAAACGACGCAAGAGACCTTATCAACTATTTGAAACAGAAAGGTTACGGACGTATTACGTTCCGTCCGCTCACGTCGTGCAGACCGCGCCCGATTGCTCCCGAACATCGCGGAATTCTGACCGAACCCGGTTGCTACGGGCTTGCAAGCGACCTTATCAAATACGACAAGAAATTTGACGGATTCGTGCAAACGTTGCTCGGCTCTACGGTTGTTGTCAACAACATCGACAACGCAATAAGAATTTTCAAGAAATACAATCAGGAGGTGAAGATTGTCACTCTCGACGGTGAAATTTTCTCGCGCGGCGGCGAAATCACCGGTGGTTCGAGAAGGTCTCAAACAAACGGTTTGCTTGCACAGGAAAAGAAAATCGAGCAGTATCAAGCCAGCCTTGAAAAAATCAAGAACAATATCGCGCTTTTGAACAAACAAAAAGAAGATCGTGAGCAGGAACTCAAAGACTGCGAAGAGCGCATCGAAAGTCTCAACAAGGAAATCGGAGAACTCCGCATAGACAACGGACTCAACGAAGACAAGGCGAAACAGGCTTTTGAAGTGACCGAAGCGCTGAAAGCGGAAATCGCGGAAAAAGCGAAGGAATACGAAATCGTCAAGGCGCGTATAAAAGAACTGGACGAAAAAGTGAGTTCTATCGACGAACTCGAAAAAATCGTCAATGAAAGGAAAGAAGAATACACTTCGCTTCTCGAAAGTTCGAAGAATACGAGTTCGGAGCAGAAGAGCGAGCGCGAAACGATGATGACGCAAGTCACCGAAATGCGAGTGAAACTTGCAGGCTACAAGGCAAATCTCGACTCTATCGATCAAGAGCTTAATCGCTATAATCGCGAAAAACAATCGCTCGAAGAAGACAAGATCGATTGCATCGCAGACCTTAAACGTGAAGAACAAAATCTTGCCAACATCGAAAATGCACCCGAAAAGACGCAATTTTCAAAGGAAGACGAAGAACGTATCGCTATTCTCGAAAAGCAAATAACAGAGTTTTCCGAGCGCAAGCAAACGCTCACCGAAACCATCAAAAGTCTCGACGCAGAGAAGACTCGTCTCACAGAAGAGAAGAGCAAACTCGGCGAAGATAAGGTGCGTGCCGAAGGTATGCTCGAACAGGTGGACATCGAAATTCGCAACCAGCAACAGCATATTCTCGAAGAATACGACTTGACTTATTCGAGTTGCCTTGAATTCAAAGATCCCGAATTCAAATCATATGGCGCGCTCACCGTTATATCCGACCTTAAAAAGTCCATAAACAGACTCGGAGACGTCAACCCGCTTGCACTTCAAACGTTGCAGGAGACGGAAGCAAGATTGCAAGAACAAGTAACCTATCGCGACGACATTCAAAAAGCGTACGACGATATCGTCACGATAATAAACGAACTTACGGGCGAGATGCAAACCAAATTCACCGACGCGTTCTCGCAAATCAGCGAGAACTTCAAGGAAGTGTTCCAACAACTCTTCGGCGGTGGCAAGGGTGAGCTTCGTCTCAATATGCAAGATACCGACGATCCGCTCGAAGCGGGTATCGATATCTACGCTCAGCCCCCGGGAAAGAAATTACAAAACATTTCTCTTCTCAGCGGTGGCGAGCAGGCACTCACGGCAATCTCCATTTTGTTTGCAATTCTCAAACTCAAACCAATGCCGTTCTGTGTGCTTGATGAAATCGAAGCGGCTCTCGACGATGCAAACGTCAACTTGTTTGCGGAGTTCTTGAAAAAATTCAGTGACTACACGCAATTCATCGTCATAACGCACAGAAAACCGACCATGCGCCACGCAGATACGATTTTCGGCGTTACGATGGAAGAAAAGGGCGTCACCAAGATCGTTTCAATCGAGTTTGAAGATGCGGTGAAACACGCAAAATAATCGTTGTAAAGGCAATGGCAACACGCAAGTATGCGTATTGCCAAGAGCCTAGCAAGATTATTTTGCCGCTAACCGCGCAGAGAATTTGCGACGGTTCAAGCAGGGACAAAAACTCCTGCCACAGTTTCGCCAAATTATCTGCTTGGTGGCTCGCTCCGCTAGCTGTTTGTCGCAAAAGCCACCTGTTGTCATTGCGAGCGCAAGCGTGGCAATCTCGCGGGAGCGGAATGATGTATAGTGACGTGCATATAGTGACGTTTCGTTTCCACGAGATCCTTCGACAAGCTTAGGATGACAATAAGGGCGGCTTGCTGTCGCTCGTGTTTTGTCCAAAGCCGTCGCATAGGCAATGGCATCGCTTGCGAGCAAGCAATGCCGAGAGCCTGGCTAGGTTTATTGCTCTGCTAACCGCGCAGAGAATCTCTGTTATCAAAACAGGCACGGATAAAAACTCCAGTCGCAAATTCACAAGATTGTCTGCTTGGTTTGCGCCAAAGGCGCATTGACATTTCACAAAAATGAAATGTAACATTCAATATGGCTGCATAGCCAAGAGCATAGAAAGATTGTTTTGCCGCTAACCGCACAGAGAATTTGCGCTAGAAGTATCGATATATTTTCGCTATGGTTTGAAAACGGGCGATATATGACTTATTGCTCGTTGGAATATCGCCATTTCGATGGCAAGTACAATAAAATCTTGTAAAGGATGACAATATGGGATTTTTTCAAAAAATTAAAGAAGGTATAAAAAAGACCAAAGACGCTTTTTCAAAAAAGCTGTTCTTTGCGTTTTCCGCTCGCGAACTCAACGACGAGTTTTATGAAAATCTCGAAGAAGCGTTGCTAACCGCAGACGTAGGTATAACTGCAACTGAGAATCTCATCGAAGAACTCAAAGACGAGATTTTCAAGCGCAAAATCAAAAAGCCGGAAGACGCAAAGAGCGTTCTTGCCGAGCTTATGGTCGAAGACATCGATTACGACGTGCCGGAGTATGAATATCCGCTTGTGATTTTGCTTTCGGGAGTGAACGGCGTCGGAAAAACGACTGCAATCGGCAAACTTGCGCACAGATTCAAAGAAGAAGGCAAATCCGTCGTCGTTGCGGCGGCAGATACGTTCAGAGCGGCGGCAAGCGAGCAACTCGAAGTGTGGGGACAGCGTGCAGGCGTACGTGTGATTCGCCATAGCGAAGGCGCAGATCCGGCGGCAGTCGTGTTTGACGCGATTTCGTCCGCAAAGGCAAAAGGCAACGACGTGGTGCTTATCGACACGGCGGGCAGACTTCACAACAAAAAGAATCTTATGGCGGAACTTCAAAAGATTTGCAGAGTCGTTGACAGAGAACTTCCAAACGCCGATTTCCGCAAATATCTCGTGCTTGACGCAACGACCGGACAAAACGCAGTTTCGCAAGCGCAAATTTTCAGTGAAGACATCGACACGGACGGCATCATTCTCACAAAACTCGACGGAACGGCAAAAGGCGGCGTTGTGCTTGCAATCAGTGAAGAGTTGGGACTTCCCGTCGTATACGTTGGCGTAGGCGAAAAAATCGACGATTTGATCCCCTTCAATGCAAAGGAATTCATCGACGCATTGCTGTAAAATAGCCGTTTAGATATCCTAAAATATAAAAGCGAGACAACTTGTCTCGCTTTTTGTAATTTGTTGGAACGTTGTTTTTTTACGCCATATTACATTGTTGTTTGATAACACAGTATATTGGTTTCTTTGCATTGTGTATCGTTTGTTAGTCGAGCTATTTTGCTGTTTGTTGACTGAAATATATTTTTATTGTTAAAAAGTATAAAATATATCCGTATGTAATGTAAATTTGCTTGACACCTTTTTTAATTCGGAGTATTATAGTGTCAAGCAATTGTGTTTGACAGGTGCAATATGGACAGATTTGAAATTTCATTGCTCAGGAACTACTACGGTTCGCTCCTGACACAAAGACAAAACGAGATGCTTGTGATGCATTACGACGAAGATTTGTCTTTTGGTGAAATCGCGTCCATTTGCGGCGTATCACGTCAAGCCGTTCTCGACGGAATCAACAAGGGCGAAAAGCATCTTGTAGAATTTGAAGAGAAGTTGCATTGGGTTGAAAAAGACAAGCGTATCAATAGTCTACTTGACGATTTGACCCTTGCCATCGGCAAGGATGAGACCAAACAAACGGCTTGCGTGGCCGAGATCAAGCGTATATTGGTGGAATAATGGCATTATTTGAAAGTCTTTCGGACAGAATGAATCACATCTTCTCGAAACTGCGCAACAAGGGCAGATTGACGGAACTTGAAATAAAGCAAGCGATGCGCGAGATTCGCGTTGCGCTTTTGGAAGCGGACGTAAACTACAACGTCGTGAAAGACTTCACGGCAAAAGTGAGCGAAAAGGCATTGGGAGAAGATATTCTCAAATCTCTCACGCCTGCGCAACAAATTGTTAAAATTGTCAACGAAGAACTTTGCGCCCTTATGGGGAGCACTCATCAAAAACTTGCCGTAAGCGACAAACAGCCCACGATATATATGATGTGCGGTTTGCAGGGCGCAGGCAAGACCACGATGTGCGGAAAACTTGCGACCTATCTCAAAAAGCAAAACAAAAAGGTTTTGCTCGTTGCAGGGGATATATACAGACCTGCCGCAATACAACAACTCAAAGTCGTTGCGGGCAAAGCGGGCACAGAGTGTTTCGAGATGGGGCAAATTGATCCCGTCAAGATTGCAAAGGCAGGCGTTGAGTATGCGCTCAAAAACGGTTATGACACGATGATAATCGACACGGCAGGCCGTTTGCATATCGACGAAACGCTTATGGACGAACTTGTCAACGTAAAGAAAGCGGTCAATCCCACCGAGATTTTGCTTGTGGTTGACAGCATGACGGGACAAGACGCAGTCACAGTCGCGGATACGTTCAACAAAAAACTCGATATAACCGGCGTTATAATGACGAAACTTGACGGAGACACTCGCGGTGGCGCGGCGTTGTCCATCAAAGCGGTGACGGGCAAGCCGATTAAATTCAACGGCACGGGCGAGAAGATGGAAGATCTCGAACCTTTCCATCCCGAACGCATGGCGTCGAGAATACTCGGCATGGGTGACGTGCTCACGCTCATAGAAAAGGCAGAACAGGCTATATCGCAGGAAGACGCGCTCAATCTTCAAAAGAAACTGAAAGAGAATTCCTTTGACCTTGAAGATTATCTCAGTCAACTTGAAAGCATGAAGAAGATGGGCAATCTATCCGACATGATGTCGATGATACCCGGCATGTCGGGTAAGTTGAAGCAGGGAGCTCAAATCGATGAAAAACAAATTGCCAGAACCAAGGCTATCATTCAATCGATGACGCCCAAGGAAAGACACAATCCCGAACTTATCAAAGCGTCACAGAAAAAGCGTATCTCCAAAGGTAGCGGTACGAGCATACAGGAAGTCAATCAACTGCTCAAACAGTTTGAAGCGGCAAAGGATTTGATGGCTCGCATGCAGAAGGGCGGACTTAAAGGACTTCGCGGTCTAAAAGGACTTTTCTGACAAAATATCGAGTAAAACGGCGCAACTATTATAAAAAACGCCGAAAAATAGAAATATATAACAAAAATATATAACAAAAACAACTTTACACACAAGGAGAATCAACACTATGGTTAAACTTAGACTCACCAGAATGGGCGCAACCAAAGCACCTTTCTATCGCATCGTCGCAATGGACTCTCGCAAGGCAAGAGACGGCAAATATATTGACCAAATCGGTTTCTACAACCCCGTTTCCGAACCCAAGCAAATCGTCATCGACGCTGACAAAGCAAAAGAATGGCTCGCAAAAGGCGCACAACCCACCGACACCGTTATGGGTCTTCTCGTTTCTCAAGGTATCGTCGAGAAAAAGTAATTGGTGATTTCAAATGATTGAATTGGTCGAATATCTCGTCTTCTCGCTTGTTCCCGACGGAGATTATACCGTCGAGATGAGAGACGGCGTCAATGCAAACGACATTGTCGTCACGATTGCAAAAAAGGACATCGGCAAGGTTATCGGCAAGCAGGGCAGAATTGCAAAGGCAATCCGCACGCTCGTCAAATCCGCCAGTGCAAAAAGCAACGTGAAATACAACGTCGTCATTGAAGAGAAAAATGAAATCTGAGTTGACTATCGGAAAGGTTTTGAAACCGCGCGGACTCAAAGGAGAATTGAAGTTTGAGACTTATTCTTCCGATCCCGCACGGTTTTCTTGCCTGAAAAAACTCGGTATCGACAATACGGAATACGCCGTTGAGCGTATCAGCATGGAAGGCAACGTGGCTTATTGCGTGCTTTTGGGCGTTGACAGCGTGGAAAAGGCTGAAAGTCTGCGCGGAAAACTTGTCACTTGTGACAGGAACGATTTGCCCGCGCTTGAAGAAGGAGAGCATTATATCGTGGACATGATCGGTCTTGCCGTGGTCGTAAACGGCGAAACGAAAGGCAGAATCAGCGACATTTTGCAATATGGATCTGCCGACGTGTACGTTGTCAAAAACGGTAACGTTCAGTTCAGTTTCCCTGCGATAAAAGGCGTTGTCAAACAGGTTGACATCGATGGCGGAAAGATTGTCGTTGATGATTTTCTCTTTGACAGAGTGGTTGTCTACAACTGATGCTTTCAACAAATTCGGCGCATTAGATAGCCGAATTTTTGTTGTATAGAACGATATATCACTTCGTTTGTCAAATCGAGAAGATATATCGTTTTATATAAGGAATTTCAAATAAGCCATCGGTTTTGTCCGTGGTATGCAAGGTGAAAAATGAGATTTGACGTTCTTACGATATTTCCCGAATATTTTGACGTGCTGCGTCTGAGCCTTCTCGGAAAGGCGATAGACGGCGGCAAATTTGACGTGCAAGTCACAAATATCCGCGATTTTTCAAAGGACAAGCATCTCAAAACCGACGATACGCCTTACGGTGGCGGCGCAGGCATGGTTATGACTCCCGATCCCATCGTGAGCGCAATCGAAACGCTCGATCACAATCACGAGGCATGGAGAGTGTATATGTCTCCGCGCGGCAAGCGGCTCGACCAAAAGAAAGTGGAAAGCCTTGCAAAAGAGAAGAGAATACTCATCCTTTGCGGCGACTACGAAGGCGTGGATCAAAGAGCCATCGACGTTGCAATAGACGAAGAGTTGTCAATCGGCGATTATGTGCTTACGGGCGGTGAATTGCCTGCTCTTGTGACCATAAACGCCGTGGCAAGATACGTTGACGGAGTGCTCGGCAGTGACGAGTCCACCAAAGAAGAGAGCTTTTCCAACGGACTTTTGGAATATCCGCAATACACGCGCCCCGAAAACTATCGCGGCTACAAAGTGCCCGAAGTGCTGCAAGGCGGCAATCACAAGGACATCGAGAAGTGGAGACTTGAAAAATCGCTTGAAATAACGATGAAAAATCGTCCCGATTTGTTCGGAGAATTGGATTTAAAAGAGTTTTTGCCGACCAAAAAGTTGAAACGTCGCAGATAACCGAAAAATCACTCGCACGCCGTACCGCCGTTTTTAATGCGATACGCGCATTTTCACATTTAATAAAAGAAAAAGGAGAATGACAGTGAATATACAATGGTTTCCAGGTCATATGACGAAAGCAATTCGCATGATGGAAGAAAATCTTCGTCTTGTCGACGCGCTCATTTACGTCATTGACGCAAGAGCGGTTTATTCTTGCGACAATCCCCTTTTCAACAAACTTTTGCAAGGCAAAAAAGTTCTTTACGTCTTCAACAAATGCGATTTGGTTGACAAAGACGACCTTGCGCTTTGGTGTGAAGAATTCAAGCGACAGGGCAAACCTTTCGTTAAAGCGATAGGCACGTCGGGTGACTGCTCGCAAATCGTTGCGGGACTCAAACAAGTCGTATCCGACAAAATCGAAAAATACGCCGCAAAAGGCGCAAAAATATCCGTAAGAGCAATGGTTGTGGGTGTGCCAAACAGCGGAAAATCCACAATCATCAACGCTATGGTCAAAAAAGCGAAAGCGGTTACGGGGGACAGACCCGGCGTTACACGCGGAAAGCAGTGGCTTTCAATCGACAACGTTGACTTTTTGGACACTCCCGGCACGCTGTGGGGCAAGTTTGAAGACCAGAAAGTCGCGCATCATCTTGCATATATAGGTTCGATAAGAGACGACATTCTCGACGAGAGCGAGCTTGCGTTCGATTTTCTTGACGAGATGAAAAAACTCTATCCGCAAAATCTCATCGACCGTTATAATTTGAGCGGAGAGAGCGACGATACGCTTGCGCTTTTTGAAGAAATCGCAATGGCACGCGGATTCAAACTCAAAGGAAATCAACCCGATTACGACCGCACGGCAAAGATGATAATAGACGAGTTCAGGAAGGGGAAACTCGGCAAAATCATGCTTGAAAAACCCAAAGCGAAACTCGTTCTCAAAGAAAACTGAAAACAAGACATATCGAATAAAATCGATATTCTAAATATATGAAAATCGTTTTTTCGACGATTTATTAAAAGAAAACCAAGGATAAAATTATGGTTAGTCCCGAAGAACTTATGACGTATGAAAATCAACTTCGCGAAAAAGGTTATCGCTACATTTGCGGAGTGGACGAAGTCGGGCGCGGTCCGCTTGCCGGACCTGTGACTTGCAGCGCGGTGATTATGGATCTTGACGATCTCATAGTCGGCGTAAACGACAGCAAAAAGGTGTCGAAAAACAAGCGTGAAAAACTTTTCGACGTCATTTTGTCAAAAGCCGTCGCAGTGTCAACCGTATCTTATCCGCCCGAAAAAATCGACGAAATGAACATTCTCAACGCAACCAAGGCTTGTATGAAAGACGCGATTATGTCTCTTGACGTCAAGCCCGACATCGTCATCGTCGACGCACTCGAACTCGATATTCCTTACAAGACTTTCGGCATAATACACGGAGACGCGCTCTCATATTCGATAGGTGCGGCGTCGATCGTCGCAAAGGTGACGAGAGACGGGTATATGGAAGAGATGGCGAAAGTGTATCCGCAATACGACTTCGAGCACAATATGGGATACGGCACGGCAAAGCACATCGCGGCACTCAAAGAATTCGGTCCCACTCCCATACACAGAAAATCGTTTATAGGACATTTCGTGAAATGAACACAAAGCAAATCGGCGATATAGGCGAAAGCGTTGCCCGTCGCGTTTATAGCGAACGGGGATATACAGTTCTCGAAATGAACGCAAAATACGCAGGTTGCGAAGTCGACTTGATTTGCGAGTGCTACGTTGACGAAAACGGAAAACTCGTAAAGCGCAAAAAGAATGGCTTTTTAGAGAAGTTTGCCCATAAACTGCTCGGAATTTCGCCACTTGAAAAGGGCGAACGCACGATTGTTTTTGTCGAAGTAAAGACGAGATACGGTGAAGAGATGGGTGCGCCCGAAGAAGCGGTTACTCCCTACAAAGTCGGCAGGTACGTTACGGCGGCAAAAGCGTTTTTAAGTGAGCACAGACTTCAAAACGTCAATGTTCGTTTCGATATTTTCGCATTCGGCGAAGACGGCTACAGCCTTATAGAAAACGCATTCTCGGAGAACGACGCAAAATATCCCAAGAACCGTGTGAGGTTCAGAAAATAGCGTTTATACGCTCGTTTTTAAGAAAAAAACGAAAAAAATCATTAAAAAGCCATAATTTATTGTTTATTCGCTTGTTAATAAACTTTATTTATGATAATATAACACGCGTGACTCGGATGTTCCGCTGGCAAGAGACACTTGTGAAAGAACATTTGGAAAATACAGGAGGTCCAATATGAACATTATCGACACTATCGAAAGAGAAGGCATGAAACAAGACTTGCCCCAAATCGCAATCGGTGACCAAGTTAAGGTCAACGTCAAGGTTGTTGAAGGTACGAGAGAACGTATCCAAACCTACGAAGGAACCGTCATCGCAAAGAAAAACGGCGGCATCCGCGAAACGATCGTCGTTCGCCGCGTTACGTTCGGCGTCGGCGTTGAAAGAACGTTCCCGATTCACTCACCGAAGATTGACAGCATCCAAGTGGTGCGTCACGGCAAAGTCAGACGTGCAAAACTTTATTACTTGAAGAACAGAACCGGTAAGGCTGCAAAACTTAAAGAAGTCTAATTACCGTTTTCGGAGAGAAATTTATGAAAAAAAGAATTGTTTTCATAAGTGCAATTGTGCTAGTCTGTGTGCTAGCACTTTTCGCATTTACGGCTTGCAACACCGCAAGCAGCGAAGTCGGTGAAGAACTCGTCACAAACGGTGATTTTTCTTCATTCAACACCAACACGAAAAAATTTGACGGTTGGACGACGTCTTCCTCAAGCGTGCTTTTCTATCGTTCGCTCGTGTCAGACGACGAGACCAACAACTACGCATTGTCAATCGACAACACGTCTGCAGGTTACAACTATTTGCAACAAACCATCAAAGTGGACAACGGCAAGATCTACAAGGTCAGCGTTGAGTTCAAGATCGAAAAAGACCTTTCCAACAAGACCGGCGCATACGTGACGTTCCTTGAAAATGTGGACTACAAGTTCGTTTCTCACTCAACGAAAACCAACGGTTTCGTGACCAGCACGTTCTATGTTCGCCCGAAGAACACCGACTATCTCACGCTTGCGCTCTGCATCGGCTCTCAAGACAATGCTTGCAAGGGCAAAGTGTACTTTGACAACGTGTCCGTTCAACGCGTCGAAGAAGTTGCAGAAGGCTATGAAGTCGTCAACTTCAAGAAAGCTAAGACCGTCAGAACCAGTGTTGACGCAAACGGCATTTGCTTCATCGTTCTTATGACTTTGTTCGGTGCGGTTGTGCTCGGCGGCGCATATATCCTTATCAAACGCGTATATGCAAGAAAAGACGCATTCGTCGATTTCGGCGCAAGCGTTGCATACGAGAAGAAAGCTCCAAAAACAGCAAGCAAATGGTACAACAACAATTGGTTTATTGCTTGCATGATTATGCTCGGCGCTGCGCTTTTGAGACTTATCTTCTTGCTTACGATGTACGGCATGGGCGGTGAAATGACCGCAACGATAAAAGTCGCAAAAGAATATCTCGGCGTAAACAACGGCGTGTTCAACTTCTTCGAGAAGATGTCTGCGCTCAACACGACCAGCACTTATTCGCCTGGCGCACTTTATATCCTTGCAATTCTCGGTTTCACCACGCAAGGTCTCGACACTATGGCAACGTCAATCGTATTCCGCCTTATCAACGTCATAGCAGACGTTGCGGTTGTCGGCATGATTTATTTCTATGGCCAAAAACGCGTCGGAAACAAGATTGCAACCGTTTACGCATCCTTGTATGCGCTTCTTCCGCTTGCACTCCTTATGAGCGGCATCAACGGCACGTTTGAGTGTTTGCTTATCGCGCTCGTCATTGCATCGATGATTCTCATGATAGAGAAGAAGTATCTTGCAACTTACTTCGTCATGACGCTTGCTGCAGTGCTCGATATTCGCGCTCTTGCAGTTGCGCCTATCATCGTCGCATACTTCGTGTATATGTACATCAAGGACAACGACAATATGAAGAAATTCACGGCAAACCGTGCGAAAATTGTCTTCGGTCTCGTCGGTACGGTCGTCCTTGCGTACTTGCTCACAATTCCTTGCGCAATCCATCAGATTCAAGCAGGTGACGCGTTCTTCGGATTCAAAGTGATGGTTCAGGAAATGACCAACACCACGTTCTTCGTCAAGGATGCGTTCAACCTTTACGGCATGGTCGCAATGAACGGCAAGACGTCGCAACAGAGCGTCAATATTCTCAACCTTATCTTCATTCTCGTGCTTGAAGCGTACGTCATCTCGCTCTACTTCAAGAACCGCAACAAACAAGAACTTATCCTTCTTGCGTCCTTTACGCTTGCAGTCATCGCAGTGTTCACAATCAAAGTGACCTACACGTATTTGTTCTTGTCCTTGGCTCTTGCGCTCATCTATACGATGATCAGCGGCGACAGAAGAATGTACTTCGTCACAAGCGGAATCGCAACGCTCGGCTTCATCAACTTCGCTCAACTTATGAACCAAAGCGGTTTCGTAAAGAGCGGCGTTATCAACTCGGCGGTCACGAGTTTTGAAACGACAGGTCCGTTCTATATCGTGTTCAGCGTTCTTGCTGTGCTTCTCATCGGCTACTATGCATACGTGTCCTATTCAATCACCAACAACACCAAGATTGTGGACATCAAGGCAATGCCCGACACGCTTGCAAACACCATCAAATACGGCTTCAAGAATTTGAAAGCAAAGTTTGCAAAAAACGATGAAGAATAAGACTAAAAATCATCGCGTATTTACGAAATGCCCGCAATTTTGCGGGCATTTCTTTTGTTCGCTTGATTTTTATTCTGCTAACCGCGCAGAAAATCTCTGTTATCAAATCAAACATGGATAAAAAATTCCTGTCGCAATTTCACGAGATTGTCTGCTTGGTGGATGCGTCGTTGGCGCATTACAATTTCATCGTAAAGTCTACAATAAAAAAAGCACTCTTTCGAGTGCTTTTCAATCCAAATCTATATTGTTTGCGTCAAACGACGGGGAATTGAGAAACTCGCTCACCGATACTCCCAAACCGTTTGCAAGCATAATCACGGTTTTCAAAGTAATGTTTTTGTTGCGTCGTTGCATAATACTTTTTATCGTCGCAAAAGGAATTCCGCTCAATATTGCAAGACGGTATTGAGTGATATTTTTCTCTTCAAGATATTGACATAGTCTGTCAACTACGACGTCGTTCAATGTTTTCATAACTCTATTTTATAGTACTTCGCAAAAAATATAGGATGATACATCATTCTTTTGGTTGACACAACATCCTAAAATTAATATAATTAAGTTATTAAAACGTTTATGGTGAAATTATGGAAGGATATAAAGCAGTGCCGGTTTATACATTAAAGAGTTTTTATATAAAAATAGCTATTATAGTTGTCGTTGCGCTGATATGTTTGTTAGTAGTTTTGGAATTTGCCACGAGTGTAAACAAAACTAATTACAACAAAATAGGAATTGGAATGAACATAAGCACTGTATTAACAATACTGGGCAATGAATATTCGATTGCAATGTCGGCAAGTGGAAAAGGTATAACAATCGAAACATATACTTGGCAAAATAATTATAAAACTAAAACAATAGCAGTATGTTTTGTTAATGGGTATGTTGCGTCAAAAGCACAAAGCGGTCTATATTAAGAAATAAAGAAGCACTCTTAAGAGTGCTTCATTTTTGTGTTTTTCAGTAAGATTTCACAGCGGAGTTTTTGTAGGTGCAAAAGCGGATGGTGTAGCCGTTGTCGTCTATGGGATCGCTTTGCTCTGTGCAATGCCAGTTGTCAAGTTGGTCGAGATTGTCGTGGAAGACTTCCGCGCCGCCGTCCGCGTCAACTTTTGTGACGTATGCCGTTTCGCAGTAGGGCAGGAGCGTGTGATACATCATTGCGCCGCCCACAACGTAGACGTTGTCTTGGTCGTATTGCTTGGTTGCGGCAAACAACTCGTCAAGAGAGCGCACAAGAACGTAACCCTTTGCATTTGCGTCTTCGTCCGTGCCGTTTGGGTTGAGCACGATGTTTACGCGGTTTTTTAGCGGCATGCCGCCCGGGAAAGACAAAAGGGTGTTGCTGCCCATAACCACCACTTTGCCGCGCGTGTGCTCGACAAAATGGCGCATATCGGCTTTGAGATTGAACAGCAAGTCGTTTTTCTTGCCCAATCCCCATTTGTTGTCAACTGCAAATATCGTTTTCATCAGATAGCCACTTCGATTTTTTTGTCGAGTTTTGTGTAGTTGTAGTCCACAAGCTCGAAGTCGTCCACGGTGAAGTCGTAGAAGTTTTTCACGTCCTTGTTCATTTTGAATGTTGGGGCGGGATATTGCGGATTTTTCAAAATCTCTTCCACGATAGGCACGTGTCTGTCATAGATATGCGCGTCGCTTATCACGTGCACAAATTCGCCAACTTCCAGACCGCTCACTTGAGCGAACATGTGAAGAAGCACCGCATATTGCACCACGTTCCAGTTGTTTGCGGTGAGAGTGTCCTGACTGCGCTGATTGAGAATGCCGTTAAGCTTGTTGCCCGTGACGTTGAAGGTCATGGAATAGGCGCAAGGGTAGAGATGCATCTCGTGCAAGTCTTGGAAGTTGTAGATATTGGTGAGAATACGGCGGGAAGACGGATTGTTTTTCAAGTCGAAAAGCACTCTGTCCACTTGGTCGAATTCGCCTTCGGGGTATACGCTCTTGACGCCGAGTTGATAGCCGTACGCTTTGCCGATAGAACCGGTTTCGTCAGCCCAACTGTCCCAGATATGGGAGTTTAGATCGTGAACGTTGTTGCTCTTTTTTTGCCATATCCACAATATTTCGTCGATAGCCGATTTGAATGCGGTGCGGCGAAGTGTGATTATCGGAAATTCTTTTGACAAATCGTAGCGATTGACTATGCAAAACTTTTTTATAGTATGTGCGGGCGTGCCGTCGAGCCAGTGCGGACGTACGGGCAAGTCTTCGTCGCTTATGCCGTTGTCGAGAATGTCTCTGCAAGTGTTGATGAAAATTTGGTCTGCTATGCTCATTTGTGCGGTTAGATTATTGAATTCGGCGCATTTTCAAATGCGCCGAAAGTGTTTTTACTCAGTCTTTGATCACAAGTTGCGCGTTGATTTTGCGCATAAGGTCGATAGGTACTTTGATGACGCGTCTGTCGTAGGTGACAAGACCGTTCATTTCCTGTTCGACATCGCTCACTTCGGTGTAGACAGTTGCGGAAAGACCTTTGTCGATTTTTGGAATTATCGTGTTCGTATACAGTTTTTCAATCGCTTTTGCAATCTTTTCGGGTCTCCTGTAAATGCGGTATCCGAATTGATTGTCGGGACTGTACATGTGACCTTCCGTCTTGATTGCGTATCCGCCGAATTCACTGAGAATATAGCATCTGTCGTCGTTTCTAGGCACGAACAAGGGCTTGAAGTAGATGTGCAAGCTCTTTGTATCCGACGTGCCTTTGCCTTGATCGTTCCAGCCGCTGACCGAGTCGATAAGGCGAGTGGGATCGATCTTTTTCATCTCCTTGGTGATGCGGACGGAGTCGAATTGTCCCCAACCTTCGTTGAAAGGCACCCAGACTGCGAGAGAAACTACGTTTTTGAGATGGTTCATTGTCACGCGAAGTTCTCTTTCAAATTCATCTCTGCCTTCTTTGTCGGCGCGAGCGAGTTTCTTATAGCCTGCTTCGTTGTCGTCTTTGATGTGGTATTCAAACACGGTGGCGAGAAGTCCTATGTAGAAGAGATTGTATTTGCTTCCGCCGCTGACCATATCTTGCCACACGAGAATGCCTTCTTTGTCGCAGTGATAATACCAGCGGAGCGGTTCGATTTTGATATGCTTGCGAAGCATATTGAAGCCCATGGATTTGACCATCTTCACGTCCCATTCGAGAGCGGCGTTTGACGGGGGAGTAAGCATACCGTCCGACCAGTAACCTTGATCGAGAAGACCGGTGTGGAAGTACGGCTTGTTGTTGAGCCCCATACGCTTGAAGCCCTTGGAGTCCGTCACCCAACTGAATTTTCGCATACCGAAGTATGAACGAACGATGTCGTTGCCGACTTTGAACGCAACGTCGTAAAGTTTAGGATTTTCGGGAGACCAAAGCTCGTAGTTTTCAAGTTTGACAGAAGCGGTATCACCTGCAAATTGTCCTGCAAACAGAGTGTTTTCGCCGTCAAGAATAAGCACGTCGACGGGAACGTCCGCGGACTTTTCAAATTTGAAATTGATTGTATCGTCGTCGATATTCGGGACGATAGTGACGTCTTTGAGATAGACTTCGTCCATGCTTTCGAGCCATACGCTTTGCCAAATGCCCGATTGCGGAGTATACCAAATGCCGCCCGGCTTGGACGATTGTTTTGCGTGAGTGTGGTAAGACGTGTCGCAAGGGTCGGTGACGACGAGTTCGATGAAGTTTTCGCCGACTTTTGCGATTCCCGATACGTCGAATTCAAACGGAACGTATCCGCCGATATGTTCGCCGATGGAAACACCGTTGAGTTTTACGCTGCAAATCATATCCACGGCGTCGAAGTGAATGACGGTGTGCGCCTTCACGAAATCGGGTGCGAGATTGAAAGTGCGGTGATAGTAAAGTACGTCGTCGGGGGTGACTTTAGTGCCTTCGGGAAGTCCCGACAAAAGAGATTCGGGAGAGAAAGGAACGAGAATTTTTCCTTGATATTTGCCGTCGAAAGTTTCGCTTTTGCGAAGTATGGCATAATCCCATTCGCCGTTGAGCGTGACGTAACTGCTTCTTGCAAATTGCGGACGCGGATATTCGCTGAGCGGAATCGCGCCGACTTCAAAAGGTGTGCGAAGTCTTACTGTTTTCATAGTCTTCTCCTTATATTTTATATAAGTATATCATACAAGATAAATTTCGACAATACCAAAACGCAAAAAGTGTAGCGAGATTTTCAAAATACGTGCGGATGTTATAATTGCCCGTATTTTATCAAGTAAAATAATACATAACGCTTGAAATTTTTGACTAAATCGCTTGCTCGTGTTATACTTGAATCAAATAAAAAGGAGAAAAAGCATATGCGTATTTTCGTTGGTTCGGACGTTCACGGTTCGAGCATAGACATAGACAGATTTTTCGCAATCGTCGACGAATACAAGGCGACTCATCACGACACGCAGGTCGTGCTTTTGGGAGACATATACAATCACGGTCCGCGCAATCCGCTTCCAAAAGGCTATGCGCCCATGAAAGTTGCCGAGCGTCTCAACTCGTCGAAAGACTACATCACCGTAATTCAGGGCAACTGTGACAGTGAAGTAGATCAGATGATAAGCGATTTCGAGATAAAGCACGATTTTTCTATGCAATGGGGTGCGAGAAGGCTTTATTTCACGCACGGACACAAATGCAATCCCGATTTGCCTTGCAAAGACGCAATAAAGGGCGACATCGTGTTTTACGGTCATTTCCACAGAGCCGCGGTCGAAGAGGTGGACGGCGTGATTTACGTTTGCGTCGGCGCACTCGGTATGCCTAAGCCCGACACCGTTCGCTCCTATGCCGTCGTCGACGAGCACGAAGTGACTGTAAAAGCACTCGAAACAGGCGATATCATTTTCCGCTTTGACATCTGATTTTAAGCGATATAATGAGATATTTGAAAACGGAATTTTGCAAAATCGCAAAAAAAACTCCTATGGATATTTTATTTTTGAAAATATTAAATTAGATTGATTAGAACACCGAAAAACGCGGTGTTCTTTCTTTTTCTTGTTATTGCTTTGTACATTGTATTTTCTAAAAAAATTTACGATTGCCGTTTCCGTTTAGAAACGAAAACCCCGAAAAGATTCGGGGTTTTTTGAAAGTGTTTTTTTTGTTAAATTCAAGTTATTCGACGCCCGCTACGCTGACGTTTTCAAATTTTGCCGCATAAGGTCCTTCATAGCCTGCGGATACGTATCTGTCTTGTGAGAAGACGACGTTTTGTTGCGCTTCTATGAGATTACCGTTGACCGAGCCGCCGGTAACCGGAGTGATTTTGCCGTCTTCGACGAGATATGCAAGTCTTATTTCGCCGCCGAAATGTCCCGACATTGCATCCGTTTGGAAATCGGAGAACGTAACCGCAACGAGACAAGGTTTCTTTTTCATATCTTCAAACGATTCGCTTCCTTGATTGTCGCATCTTGTCTTTGAAAAGTTGCCCGTAGGTTTTAGACCGAGATAGCGGCAAAACGGCGTGCTTCCGTGAATCGCGGTGAGTTTGCCGTCTTTTATGATTTGCAAATCTTTCATTCTGATGCCGTCAGAGCTGAACGGGGCTGTTGCAACGAGCGTCAAATCCACTTTGTCTTTCTTTGCGTCGTTTTGCACGTCGTCGCCGATGTTCCAGGACGAATAATGCGGATAAATCATATCCGCCGCCGATTTTTCGGTGTAATACGTCATTATTTCGGCAAGATTGTCCGCACAAATAACAACGTCGTATTTTCCGCTCTTCAACGTCTTTTGAGCGCGCGCTCTGTCGTATGCGTAATCGAGATATTGCTTCACGCCTTCCTTTATCGCGTCAACGTTTACGTCGTCGTATTGATATTGATTGATAAGTTCGACGTCTTCGGGCTCTTTGCATTGAACGACATAGTCGCCTTTGCACACTGCGTCGGTGAATGACACGTCCGTGCCGTTTGAAGACACCACACGCTTGAAGTATCTGTGGCAGAACACTTCGGTTGAATTGATATACGCTTGCTCGTTTGTGTCGGCAGAGAAGATTGCCGCCGCCATTTTGCCGGCACTTTCCGCAAGCGGTTTTTCGGTGAGTTCGTTCTTTTTGCAAACACGTTCGGACGTTTCCTTTTCGGGAGCGTCGTAGTCGGGATTCATAGCAAATTGCGCGGCGTAGTACGCGCTTTCTATTTCCGCCTTTATTTCTTGTTCGGTCATAGACGCAATGACGTTTGCGCCCATACTGCCCGAGAGTTTTTTGCCGTCTTTTTCGCTTTCGCGTACGACGGTCACGACAAATTTGTGCGTGTCTTTTATTCTTCTCGTGTCAAGTTGATGCTTGACGAAGAAAAGTTCGGCGGATTCTTCTTTTACTTCGTTTATTCTCCAACGGTTTATACCGCATTCGGAAAGAATTTTCTTTATTTTTTCAATCATACCAGTGCTCCTTATCCAAGTCTTATGCGAGCCTTCATATACGGGCCGCCGTCAGAGACTTTCACCCATTCTTTGTAGCCTTTTCCGCAATAACCGCTGCCGCAGGTGACGAGTTGTCCGCTCATCATTGATACTGATTTGAGAAGGTCGGGGACGTATCCCGTGAGAACGATAGGGGAGAAGATTTTTCCTGTGAGTTTGCCGTCTTTTATTTCTCTTGCCGTGGTTACCATGCATTGAATACCCCAGTTTTTCGGATCTTCCATGCCGCTTGATGGAGATTCGAGCAGGAAGCCGTATTTGATTGACGCAATCATTTCGTCGAGCGTGACGTTTTGTGCCGCGCCTTCGAAATACGTGTTGGTCATTCTCGTATACACTTTGCGCTCGTAACTTTCACGTCTGCCGTTGCCCGTCGGTTTTACGCCGAGTCTTGCAGCGGAGAGTGCGTCGCACATACCTTTTTTGAGAATACCGTCGTTTATAACGACCGTGTCGCTCGTTAGCGTTCCTTCGTCGTCGAACCACATCGTTGCAGAGTCGTCAACCGCGTTGCCGTCGTGCATAGTCACAAGATCGCTTGCGACTCTTTCATCGATAAAGGACGCGGCAAGTGCTCTGTCTTTGACGAACATATCCATTTCCACGCCGTGTCCGAACGCTTCGTGAACAATCATACCTGTGGTGTCGGGATCGCAAATGCAGTCGTATTCACCGGGGATCATCTGTTCGCTCGAAAGAAGTTCGATAGCCTTGTTTGCGACTTCTGTTGCAAATTCTTTCATTCTATCGAGAATTTCCGCTCCGCCGAGTTGAGAGAATCCTTTATACGCGTCTTTGACTTCTTCGCCGCGAAGCGCAAGCGCAACGATTGCGCCGTTTGTCCACATAACCGTCTGGTCAAGGTCGCGATTTTCGGAGATGAAAAGTTTTCTGAATTTTCTGTACGATACGCTGACCATTGCGTCGAGAACGCCGTCCACGCTCAAAGTTTTGTTGCGGATTGCGTCGAGTCTTTCGAGAATTTTTTCGTCGCCGAGTTCGCGCGGGTCGATTTCATATCCCGAAACTTTTTTGAGAGTTGCCGTCTCGTCGCTCGGAATAGGGGTGGGAAGCGGTTTGATTCCGTCGGGGACATTTGCGGTTTGATGTGCGATACGTTCGTCGATTGTTTTGACGATTTCGGGGATTTTTTCTTCCGAAAACTCGTTGAAAGAGTATTCGGCGCAACCGATTTGGTCAAAAACTCGCACCACGTAGCCCGAGCCGCCGCCTAGACCTACGTTGTTTATTCTTTTGCCTGCGCGATTTATTCTCCACGCGCGGCTGTCGTCCTGCACGGCAAGCACGGAAGCATACGCGTATTTTTTGCGAAGTTCCGACACGAGATTTTTGAGTGCAGGCTTGACAATGTCAAGTTTTTCAAACATATTTTTGCTCCTTCATAGAAATTGCGCACTTGTGCGCTTCTTTTTTACGTTTATATTATCGACCCGTATCGAACATTTGTCAACCTTTGCTCGCACGATAATTTGTAAAATATGAAAAATATTTCATATTATCACGCGATTTATTCGGTTTTCCGCATTAAATCAAAATAGACCGAACTTATACGGTTCAGTCAAATTGGCAGTCAGGGCGTATTATGGTATAAAAAAAGCACCGTACGGTGCTTTTTCGTTTGTTGTTATTTATTGCAGGGGAGATTCTTTTCAGGACATTTGAAAGGAAGGAATTTGCCCGCAAGTTCGTTTACGAGTGCCGGATCGAGATCTTCGAAGATGATGTTGTTGGCGTATTTTTTTGCGCTTTCCAAAGTCTCGTCGGATTTTACCGTCCACATAAGGATAGGCAACTTTTTGCCCCATTTGAGCAACCATTTGTTTTCGGAAAGGGAAGGGGAACAGGCTCTTGCGTCGTATGCGATGAAGTCGGGGCGAGTGAGCTTGCAGATGAACATCTTGCCCATAAAGTCGGAAGGAAACCATCTGAGATGTTTAAGGTCGGGAGAGCACCACGTGCAAAGCTCGCCCACGGGGTAGTCGCTGTGACGTTTGGCATACAAAACCGCGCCGAAGTCAAACGATTGAAGCGCGATGTCGCCCTTGTAGTCAACTTCTTTCAAAACTTTGATAGTTTCGCGAACGATACGGTGATTGAAAGGATTTATGCCTTTAATTTCGCACAAAATGCCAACTTTTCCGTCAACGAGAGCAAGGAAATCTTTGAAAGTGGGGATTGTATACTCGGTGTTTGCGAGCTGATATTTTTTGAGTTCCGCAAGAGTGCAATCCTTGATAAGTTTGTCTATTCCGCAAACGCGTTTCAGGTTGTCGTCGTGAAAAACCACCACGTGACCGTCTTTTGTCACGTGAACGTCGATTTCGATATTGAAGTCGTTATCGATGGCAAGTTGATACGCCGGCATGCTGTTTTCTGGAAATTCTTCGTTGTGAAGTCCGCGATGTGCGATGGGTCTTGCGAAAAGCCATTGAAAATTCATATCTTTTCCCCTTGTTTTGTATTTTATTTTCTTGACTAAAATTTTATATTTCTATTATAATAAAGTCAACGATTTTTGTGATTTATTCCGAATTTTTGTTTGATAGCGCAACGAAAGCGTCAAAAATCGCGATAGCGGCAATGATACGACGTTTTTTGTTGCAATGAGAACTCATTCGGCAGGAGAGCGCATTGAGCAAGAAACACATACGCAATTTTTCCATAATAGCCCATATCGACCACGGCAAAAGCACACTTGCCGACCGTCTTATAGAAAAGACGGGTACGGTCAGCGAGCGCGATATGGCAGAGCAACTTCTCGACAATATGGAAATAGAGAAGGAACGCGGAATAACGATAAAACTTCAAACGTGCAGGCTTTATTACAAATATAAAGGCGAAGAATACGTTCTCAACCTTATCGATACGCCCGGACACGTCGATTTCACATACGAAGTTTCACGTTCGCTCGCCGCGTGCGAAGGTGCGCTGCTCGTCGTGGACGCAACTCAGGGCGTTGAAGCGCAAACTTTGTCAAACGTGTATCTCGCTCTTGAAAACGACCTTGAAATTCTGCCCGTCATAAACAAAATCGACCTTGCAAGCGCAGACGTAGACGGCGTAAAGTTGGAAATCGAAGACATAATCGGGCTCGACACCGAAGGCTGTCCGCTCGTTTCTGCAAAAGAAGGTATCGGCATTGACGACTTGCTTAATCAAATAATAGAAAAACTTCCTGCTCCGACGGGAGACGATTCCGCTCCGCTCAAAGCACTCATTTTCGACAGTTTTTACGACAATTATCGCGGCGCGATATCAATGGTTCGAATAATGGACGGCACTGTGAGGGTGGGCGACAAAATCAAAATGATGTCGTCGGGCAAGACGTTCGAAGTCGTTGAAGTCGGCTATTTCTCACCGGGTATGAGACCTTGCGATATGCTTGTATCCGGCGAAGTCGGTTACGTTGCGGCAAGCATCAAAAACGTCGGCGATACGGCTGTGGGCGATACGATAACAAACGCCGAAAATCCCGCAAAAGAAGCACTGCCCGGATATAAAAAGGCAACGCCTATGGTTTATACGGGCGTTTTCCCTGCGGACGGCGCAAGATACGACGACCTTAAAGAAGCACTGCTCAAACTTCAACTCAACGACGCGTCGTTGTCTTTCGATCCGGAAGTGTCAACCGCACTCGGCTTCGGTTTCAGATGCGGATTTTTGGGACTTTTGCACATGGAGATAATCGAAGAACGACTCGAAAGAGAATTCGATCTCGACCTTATCACCACCGCGCCCAGCGTTTCGTATATCGTGACGAAGACCAACGGCGAAAAACTCACCATAGACAACCCGACCGCTTTGCCCAATCCAAGCGAAATAGACTACATCGAAGAGCCTATCGTAAAGGCAAGACTTTACACGCCGCCCGAATACGTCGGTCCGATTATGGAACTTTGTCAGGGCAAAAGGGGAGTGTTCGTGGATATGTCGTATATCGACCCCACCCGCGTGCAACTCATCTATCGCATGCCGCTCAACGAAATCATATACGACTTTTTCGACTCTCTCAAATCGAGAACGCGCGGCTATGCGTCGCTCGACTACGAAATGGACGGATACGAAAAGAGCGATCTCGTACGTCTTGATATGATGATAAACGGCGATTTGTGCGACGCACTTTCAATCATCGTGCACAAGGACAACGCATACGCACGCGGCAGGGGAATTGCCGAAAAACTCAAAGATGTAATCCCAAGACAACTCTTCGAAGTGCCTATTCAGGCAACCGTGGGCGGCAAAATCATCGCACGTGAAACCGTGAAAGCAATGCGCAAAGATGTGCTTGCAAAGTGCTACGGCGGCGATATAACCAGAAAGAAAAAACTTCTTGAAAAGCAAAAAGAAGGCAAAAAACGTATGCGCAAAGTGGGCAGTGTAGAAGTCCCCAGCGAAGCGTTTATATCCATACTCAAAGTAGACCCGAACAAATAATACGCTTATGCCCCGAGAAACTCGTTTTTCGGGGTGAAATTTTTTATGCAACTGTATCTGCACATTCCGTTTTGCAAATCGAAGTGCGCATATTGCGACTTCAATTCGTACGCTTGTAAAGACGAAGCGTTGATTTTGCATTATCTAACCGCATTAAATCACGAAATATCACTTGCGGGGAAACGATTTGCGAAAGCAAAAATAGACACGGTGTATATAGGTGGCGGCACGCCTAGCGCACTTGCCGAAAACAAGATTTCGTCGGTTTTCAACGCCCTTGAAAACTCATTCGATTTGTCATTTGTCAAAGAGTTTTCGATAGAGTGCAATCCCGAAAGCATAACCGCTGAAAAACTCGCGCTTTACAAAAAACACGGAGTGAACCGCATAAGCATAGGCGTTCAAAGTTTTTCGGACGAAAATCTGAAAATTATAGGCAGACTTCACGACGCCAACACCGCTATTGAAAAAATCAAACTCGCAAAAGAGTTTTTCGACAACGTTTCCTGCGATTTGATAATCGGACTTCCGTTTGACACTATCGACGGCATAAGAGAAGAAGTGCGCACGTTATGTCCGCTCGTCGAGCATATCTCGATGTACGAGTTGAGCGTCGAAAAAGGCACGAGACTCGAAAGGATGATACAAAACGGAAAAGTTACGCTTCCTAGCGAGGACGACACTCAGACGCTGTTCGATACGGCGTTCAACGAAGCGGAGAAGTCGGGCTTCAAGCGATACGAAGTATCGAATTTTGCAAAAAACGACAAAATATCCTTGCACAATTTCGGATACTGGACGAGAGAAGAGTATTTGGGATTTGGCGCAGGTGCGCACTCGCTCGTTAAAACCGTCGACGGAGAAAGGAAACTCGCAAGCGAAACGAGATATGCAAATTTGTCTAAACTCGACGAATATTGCGCTGCGGTTGAAGAAAAAAAAGATTATAAGGATATTGTGCGCGAGAGCGTTGAAACGCTCACCGAAAAAGACGTGAAAAACGAAACTATAATGCTCGGTCTTCGCACGCACACGGGCATAAATAAAGATTTGCTAGGCGAAATCGACGACAGACTTTCGGTTTTCTTTGAAGAGCAAAACGGGAAAGTGCGTTTGACGCGAGACGGCGTTGCGGTGATGAACTCTATTTTGGTTGAAATACTTGACTAGCGTGTACGTTTGCATAAAAAAACGTAGTTCGTCAAATATAATTCGGAGGGAAATAAGAAAATTTCCGTCGAAAAATGAAAGAAAAATAAAATTAATTTTATTGTTGGCAATATTGATTGTCAAGAACGAAATTGTTTGATATACTCTAAATACAAGCTTAGGAGAACACAAATGACACCTGATTTTTCTATTTTCGGAGAGACGCCGAGCGCACCTATCGCCATTATCGCGACACCCGGTGCGGAAGAACTTGCGCAACTTATAGACAAGCGACTTATCACTCTTTTCAGCGAGTCTCATCTCGGAAAGAAACTTCACAAAGATACGTTCATTCTCAAAGCGGATTGCCCCCGTTTCACCAACGGCGACGCAAAGGGCATAATCTACGAGACCGTGCGCGGCAAAGATTTGTATATCATCTGCGACCCCGGCAATCACGGCATAACGTATCCGTTCTTCGGGAAGGAAATACCCGTCACTCCCGACGAGCATTTTGAAAACCTGAAACGCATCATCTGCGCATGCACGGGCAAGCCTGCTCGCATCACGGTCATCATGCCCATGCTTTACGGCGGCCGTCAGCACAGACGCAGCGCAAGAGAATCTCTCGACTGCGCAACAATGCTTCAAGAACTTCAGAATATGGGCGTAAGCGACATTATCACTTTTGACGCTCACGACCCCAGAGTGCAGAATGCAGTCCCGCTTATGGGCTTCGACAACTATTTTGCACACTATCAAATTCTCAAACGCCTTACTAAACAATTCCCGGACGTAAAACTCAACAAAGAGAGTCTTATGGTCATCTCTCCCGACGAAGGCGCAATCCCCAGAAACGTTTATTACGCTTCCGTGTTGGGACTCGATCTCGGAATGTTCTACAAACGCCGTGACTATTCAACGGTGATAAACGGTCGCAATCCTATTATAGCGCACGAATATATCGGTTCTTCCGTTGAAGGAATGAACGTGTTCGTGGCAGACGACATGATTGCAACGGGCGACTCCATTTTGCACCTTGCAAAAGAACTCAAAGCAAAGGGCGCAAAGAGAGTTTTCCTTGCGGCGACGTTTTCTTTGTTCACCGAAGGCGTTGACAAATTCAACAAAGCGTACGAAGACGGCATCTTCGACGCTGTGCTTTCGACGAACCTTACTTATCGCATTCCCGAACTCAAAGATTGCAAGTGGTTTGTTGAAGCGGATCTTTCCAAATATATTTCGTATATCATCGCAGCCGCCAACTTCAACGAATCCGTTTCAAATCTTCTCGACCCCTCGCAGAAGATACGCGAACTCGTTGAAAGACTCAGCGACTGAGAGTAAAGGAGCATAAAATGAAAATCACGTGGCTTGGTCATTCGTCCTTTCTGCTTGAAGAGAGCACTGGAACGAAAATAGTCACCGACCCGTATCATTCCTACGTCGGATACGATATGCCCAAGGTTGACGCGGACATCGTGACGGTTTCGCACGCACACAACGATCACTCGTACGTCTCGGCAGTCGGGGGAGACCCGACGGTCATCAACAGAGCGGGCGCATACGAAATCGGCGGCGTACATATACTTGCCCAAAGGTCTTATCACGACGACAAGAAAGGTGCATTGCGCGGTCAGAATATCATCTTTAAATATCGCATGGACGGCGTTGACGTATGCCACATGGGCGACGTCGGAGAAGAGTGCAACGCAATTCTCGTCGAATCCTTGATGCCCGTCAACGTGTTGCTCATTCCCGTCGGCGGAAACTACACGATCGACGCTGTGCAGGCAAAAGAATATGTTGACAAAATCATGCCCGACGTTGTCATTCCCATGCACTATAAGACCAAAGATTGCGAATTCGATATAGACAAAATCAACGAATTTCTCGATTTGTTTGACGACGAAAATATCGTATACGCAGAAGGTCCGACAGTTGAGTTTGACAGAGCGGATTTCGACGGCGAAGACACGAAAGTGCTCGTTCTAGAAAGACTTGCAAAATAACAAAAAAACGATCGCCGTCACCCAAAAGGCGACGGCGAGAAATATACTTCACGTTTTATATCCCCGAAAAAAATAAAATTTAATATAAATTATGCCAATAAAAGGCGTAAATCAGGAGTGTTTATGGAAAAATACACCAAACAAGATCTTGAATCAAAGAGTATTTTTGAAATGCGTGCCCTTGCAAAAGAAGTCGGCGTAAGTGCGCCTACGAAATTGAACAAGGCAGATTTGGTGGATCTCGTTTTCAAGATTTCAAACGGTGAAATGGAACCGCCCGCCGCACCGCGTCGCGGACGTCCCAAAAAAGGCGAAAACACAGAAAAAACCGTTGAAACGAGTCAAAATACGGTCGATGCCGTAAAATCCGAACCGCAAAAAACCGAAGTCGTGAAAATCGAAAAAAACGGTCAGACCGAAGAATTCGTGAGACCGAAATTCCAACCGACCTATCGTTCGACTAGTTACGGCAACAATAACGGTTACAATAACAACAACGGTTACGGCAACAATAATTATAAAAACGGTAATTTCAACAATAATCAGTACCAAAAACCGCAAAATCAGCAAAAACGCAACTTCAACGATTTTCAGAACGGAAACGGCGGTTTCAATAAAAACAACGGGTATCAGAATAACGGATACAACAATTATAACAACAACGGTTATAACAATCAAAGCGGCGGATTGCAAAAGCAGAATCAACAGCAAGTTCAGAATTTCAACACTCAGGTTCTCAACGAGAGTAAGGAAGTCGAAGAAGAATTGCTCGAAAGAGAAGGTTATCTCGAAATCAATCCCGACGGATACGGTTTTCTCCGTGTATTGAACGGCACTTTCAACGAAATGGACGCTTATGTGTCCACGATGAAAATCAAACAATACGGTTTGCGTAGGGGAGACTATGTTCATTCTCTTTGCAAAAAGGTTCAGGAAGGCAGACCTGCGGCAGTCGTCACCGTCACTAAAATCAACGGTATAGACGCTGAAACGCTTGGTATTCGTCCCAACTTCGACGATCTCGTGCCTATTTATCCCAACGAAAGATTGCGTCTGGAAACGACCCCGAGAGAATACGCAACCCGTTGCATAGATCTCGTATCTCCTATCGGCAAAGGTCAACGCGGTATCATCGTTTCTCCGCCTAAAGCGGGCAAAACGACTCTTTTGAAGATGATTGCCGCGGCTATCGCGCAGAATTATCCCGAAGTCGAACTCAAAGTTCTTCTTATCGACGAACGCCCCGAAGAAGTCACGGATATGCAACGCTCTATAAAGGGCGAAGTGGTTTATTCCACTTTTGACGAACTTCCCGAACATCACACAAAGACGGCAGAAATGCTCCTTGAAAGAGCAAAACGTCTCGTCGAATCGGGCAAAGACGTCGTGGTGCTTCTTGACAGTCTCACTCGTCTTGCAAGAGCGTACAACATCACCATTCCGCCGACAGGCAGAACGCTTTCGGGCGGTATCGATCCCGGCGCATTGCACAGTCCGAAACGCTTCTTCGGCTCGGCAAGAAATATCGAAAACGGCGGCTCGCTCACTATCATTGCAACCGCGCTTATCGATACGGGAAGCCGTATGGACGACGTGATTTTTGAAGAGTTCAAAGGCACGGGCAATATGGAAATTCACCTTGACCGCAGACTCAGCGAAAAGAGAATTTTCCCCGCAATAGACCTTGCAAAGAGCGGCACGAGAAAAGAAGAATTGCTCCTTACGCCCAGCGAACTCGAAGGTACTTGGGCAATCAGAAAGATCCTTTCCACCGCAGACAACGCGGAAGCGACGGAAAATCTTCTCAATATGCTCATCAAGACTCAATCCAACAAAGAGTTTATCGACCAACTCAACTTACAACTTCGTGCGTTCCAGAAAGAAGGTTACGTGTGGCGCGGAACCAGCGGTAATAAATAATTGCTCGTTAAATCGATTCTTTGCATATCTAACGAAATTGCGGTATGAAAAGTCTAAAATTGAAAAATATAATGATAAAGCACTGCGGTTTTGCGGTGCTTTTTCGATATTTTTTATTCATTGTTCAACCGAATAAAATAACTTAGTTATTTTTTTACTTTTTTCACTATTGACTTTATCTCGTCTTCCTTGTAAACTGTTGTTGACAATAGAAGAGCGACGTTTTCATACCGATTATTTGAAATCTCTTGCTTTTTCGACGTCAAACACAGAGACGAAAAAATAACTTTTCGTTTCAAAAATAAAGTTTCAAATATACAATAACACGGCAATCGTCGAGCATTCGTCCGATGATTGCCAAGAAAGGACGATTATGAAAAAATCCGCTTTTAAGATTCTGCTTTCACTCTTGCTTGTCGTCGTGACGATATTCTCGCTCTCGCTTGCACTCGTTGCTTGCAACGACAACGGAAAATTTTCCGAGCTAAAAGGGCAGAGCGACAGAACGATACTTTTCATCGGTGACGGCATGGGCGACAATCATATCAAGGTCACGGAAGCATATATGGGCAAGCAGTTGTTCTTTGACGATTTTTGGAGACCTGGTGATGTGATAACGAGTTGTTCCAATGAGTTTCAGGCGACCGATAGTGCTGCCGCTGCAAGCGCGATGGCAACAGGTCAAAAATATCAACGGGGCGAACTTGCATTTAAAGACGGAAAAAATATTCAATCTATATCCGAATATGCAAAAAGTTTGGGCAAAGGGGTTGGAATCGTAACCACCGATACATTAAGCGGAGCAACGCCTGCAGGATTTTCCGCTCATGTTGCAAGCCGAAGCGATGAGAATTCGATAATCGAATCTCAACTTTGCGGCGACATAGATCTTTATTTAGGCGCAGGCAAAAGCGCGTATGAAGGCTTCAAGGACAGATTTGAAGATAAGGGGTATACTTTCTGCACGACTTTCAGCCAATTGAGCCTTGAAAGCGGCAAGGTTATAGGTGCATTTTCCGAAGTCGTGAATTATGACTCTACTGACGAAACGCCGACTCTTGTGCAACTTGCTCAATTTGCAGTGGATTATATGGAGTCAAAATATCCCGGCGGTTATTTCCTTATGATCGAAGCCGCACATATCGATAAGATGTGCAGCAAGGGGAGTATCGACATCTTCAAGATGATGCAATATCTTGACGAGTTTGACAACACAATTAAGGCTGTCAGCGCAAAATTGCAAGGCGTAGGCAGCTATTCGATGATTGTCACTGCAGACCACGAATGCGGCGATTTGCAGTACAACGGCGAGACCAAAGAGCAGATTGACAACAGCCTTATCAAAAAAGGTTATCACACAAAACAAAACGTAAGTTACTATGTCGATTGGAAGTTGAAATCGGCAAAGAACGTTTCTCTTCCGTCAACAATCGACAACACGGATATTTTCTTGATGCTCAAACAACTTGTATCAAACAAGTGATGCTCAGTTGAAGGGAAGTGATATGTTAACAGATATTGAATCGGCAAATCGATTGCATTATGCACGATTGCATTGAAAAATAGTCGTATTTATCGGCATTTTGAAAGGAGACCGAAAGCTCGGTCTCCTTTTTTATAAAGTGTAAGTTGTTGTTTGTCGGCAAATGTTATTTGCTTGTCGTTTTCTTTTTCTTCACAAGCACGATCGGAAGGGCTACGCCGATTGCAACCACAACTACGCAAGCAACGGCAATGCCTGCGATTTCTCCTGCCGACAATGTGTTTGTTTTGTTGTCCACAAATGGCTCATCCGGCTCGCCTGGTTGAGTGTTGCCGTTGAGTTTTTCAAGTTTGTCGAGCAGTGAAAGATAGCTCACTTGTACGTCTTGGCTCGATTTTTCGGACGATGAGAGCGAATGGAACATAGCGATTGCATTGGCGATTGCTTCGAGTTTCTCTTCTTTTGTGGCTTTGTCATCAACCGAATTGACGCTGTCTTTGAAAGATTCAACGGTGTGTGTGCCGACTTTGTCGATTATTCTCGATTCTGTTTCGCCGCACTTTGTGCAAGTGTGCGACATAAGTCCCGTTGCCGTTTCGGTTGACGGTGTGACAAGGCTCCAATCACCGAAAACGTGCTCGCATGCCTCGGGGATGAGCTTGGGGATCTCTACCGTTTCAACGTGTCCGCACTTGGTGCAAGAACGGATCTTTTTTCCGACTTCCGTTTCTGTCGGTTCTTTTGATACAGCCCAGTCTCCGTATGTGTGATCGCATTCTGCCGCACTTCCGCCGTATGTTATGACAATCGAGTCGATATACGCAGCCCCCGTGTCCGCATAGTTGATTGCAAAATATCTGTCCGATGTGGTGATATTCCAGATAGTGCCGTTTTCAGTGGCTTCTTTAGTTCCTTGGTCAGTACCGCCTGTTGCTGTTCCGCTTGCTTCGGCAAACGGAGTGGCTGATGTAAGAATTTGCCAGTCTTTTTCACCGGTGTTCATTTTAATTGTGATGGACGTTATACTTGCGGGAAGTGCAGTCGTGTTGAAAATGAATTGACTTACCTTGCTGCTGTTCATCTGTATCTTGTCGGTTTCTCCAGGATATATAAAGCCTTTTCCGCTCACACCTTCGGACGACCATGTGCACCAAGCGTATGCTCCCGAGCCTGTAAAGCTTGATCTGTCTATTGTCAGCGACCCGCCCGTTGCCTCTTTGACGGTGATTCCGGTGACAATTGTTTCGAGATCGCCGATTTTGCAAATGACGCTTGTCGTGCCGACAGAAAGTGTGGTTTTTCTCGTCACGCCGTCAAGCCATTGGCAAGCGGAGTTGTCAAGATTTCCCTTTGTGTTATCGGAGTACGTTGCGGAGATTTTCAAGCCTGCCGGATTGAAAGGTTCGCCTTCGCTGTACACGGTTTTTGCTGGAGTTCCGCTCACTTCGATTGCGGTTACGCTCTTGACGGTGATTTGCGCCGTGCACTTGATTGACGGATTGTCCGTGCTTTGGCAAGTTATGGTTGACGTGCCGTTTGCGACAGCAGTGGCTTTGCCTGTGTTGTCAATGGTTGCAACGTTGGGATCTGAAGAAGTCCAAGTCAAATTGCGTTTTGCGTTTGCGGGCGCGATAGTTGCGTTGAGTGAGATTTCTTGCCCGATAGAAAGCGTGGTTGTGGCAGGGGAGAGCGAGATACTCTCGATATCCGCGCCGCCTGTTGTGTATGTGTCGTATTTTGCCGCCACTGCTTGCAAGCGAGAATTGTAGCTTTTGCCGTCATAGCAATAGATTTTCGTTGCAAATTCGGGGTGATCGATGAAGGGATTGCGGTTGCCTTGAATCTTGAAAACCGCTTCGTTTCTTCTCATTTCTTCGGCGGTCGGCGGCTCTTGATAGTGCCACTTCATAAGCGTTTCGATATCGCCGATAGTTTTGGAGTTTCCTTGACCAAGCACGAAATTGAGATGGAATTCATCACCCCAACGAGTTTCAACGTACATCAAAATTCTTGCCGTTGCTCCGCGGTATCCTTCGCCCGGATAGAAAACGTTGTCTGCCACATAGCAAAGGTTTTCGTAAGACGTCGAGCCTGCTTGCTTGACGATGTTTGACGCGATTGTCGGAACTTCGCCGAATTGTTTGCTGCCGCGAGTTGAGTTGAGATTTTGTTCGGTAGGACGAAGGTGGTGGGCATCCGATCCGGCATCGCTTGTCGCACTGAAAGCTTTTCCGTCATCTTTCGGCCATACGTGTTCGCGGTTGGTCGAGCCGAATGTGCCGTTGTACGCAACGGATGTTCCGCTATAAAACCAAATTATGTTCCCGCTCTTGTTCGGGTCTGCGTCCGAAGTCTTGAAAACATCGCGCAATCCGTCATAAGAAGTCTTTTTCTTGTGAGTTTCAGTGATAAGTTGATCAAGTTTCGATCTGAAAGTCGCGCCGTTGCTTGACGTGTCCAACGGGGCATAATAGTCTGCGGCTTGGACGACTTGTGCGGACAAATCGAGAGATTTGATTTGATATTGCGCAAAGCCAAACAGCGTGCCGAGCACCAAAATTATCGCAAGAGCGATTGTCAAAGACGTCGTGAAATTCTTCAAATCGGATCTTTTCATTTTCTTCCTTCAAGTTTAGAGCTTAAAGCCCTTTTTATTATATTAGTATATCATAAGCAAAGTGCAACTTCAAGTGTAAAGCTAATTTTGCCGCTGATTAACGCAAGAAAGATTTTGTCAAAATCACACAAATTATATCGATGTCGATTTTTTACGTTTTTGTCGTACTTTTGTACGTTTACAAAAAGGTTGCTTTGCAAAACTCTTGACTAAACGTGTAATCGGTGTCATAATTTCGACGGAAAAATACGAAAGAGAAGGGCTTATATGCTTGAACTTAAAGACGTGCGCTATTCTGTTGAAGAAAACGGCGTACAAAAAGAAATAATCAAAGGCGTGAGTTTAAAACTGGACGAGAGATTTATTGCGTTCACGGGACCTAACGGCGGTGGCAAGTCAACGCTTGCAAAACTCGTTATGGGCATCATAAAGCCAACAAGCGGAAGAATATATCTCGACGGAGTGGATATCACCGATATGTCCGTCACCGACAGAGCAAATTCAGGCATTGCATTTGCATTCCAACAACCCGTAAAATTCAAAGGAATTACGGTGTCCGACCTTATAAATATCGCAAGCGGCAAAACGTTGAGAATTTCCGAGATATGCGAATATTTGTCCGAAGTGGGGCTTTGTGCGCGCGATTACGTTGACAGAGAAGTCAATGCAAGCCTTTCGGGCGGTGAACTCAAACGTATCGAAATTGCCGTGACGCTTGCCCGCAAAGCGAAATTTACCGTTTTCGACGAACCGGAAGCGGGAATCGATCTTTGGAGTTTCAACAGTCTTATCACGGTTTTCGAGCGTTTGTCACAAACGACTTCGGGATCGATTCTCATCATCTCTCACCAAGAGCGTATACTCGACATTGCCGACAGAATCGTCGTCATTGCGGACGGAAAAGTCAAGTCGGACGGGGCAAAGGACGAAGTTTTGCCAAAACTTCTAGCTCGTTCGGCATGCAAGGCGCTCACCGACAAGGCACAGGGGGTGGCAAAATGAATCTCGGAAAAGTTGAAAAGAGTTTGCTCAAAGAAATTGCGGATATAGAAAAAATTCCGCAAGGCGCATACAATATTCGCGACAACGGAAAACTTGCAGGCAGAAATACGACCGCAAATATCGACATTCAGACAAAAGCCGACAAACCCGGTATCGATATTTTCATAAAATCCGCCACGAAAGGCGAAAGAGTCGATATCCCCGTCATTTTGACGGAAACGGGACTTAACGATCTCGTTTACAACGATTTTTACGTTGAAGACGGCGCAGACGTGACGATAGTCGCAGGTTGCGGAATTCACAATGCCGGCGGACTTAAAAGCGAACACGACGGAATTCACACATTCCATATCGGGAAAAACGCAAAGGTTTTGTATATCGAGAAGCACTACGGTGAAGGTGAAGGCACGGGTGAGAGAATACTCAACCCGACCACTATCGTCGAAATCGACGAAAACGGATCTATGACTATGGAAACGGCACAGATAAAAGGCGTTGATTCCGCAGTGAGAAAAACAAGTGCAACGCTCAAAGACGGCGCAACTCTCGTTATTCACGAAAAAATCTTTACACATGGAAAACAATATGCCGAAACGCAATTCCACGTCGCGCTCAACGGCAAAAATTCGGGTGCGCACGTTGTGTCGAGAGCAATCGCAAAAGACGATTCGCATCAGAAATACGTCTCTTGTATAGACGGCAACAATCTTTGTTCGGGACACACCGAATGTGACGCAATCATTATGGACAAAGGCACTGTCACCGCAAAACCCGAACTCAACGCAAATTGCGTGGATGCAAGCCTTATCCACGAAGCGGCAATAGGCAAGATCGCCGGCGAACAACTCGTCAAACTTATGTCTCTCGGACTCACCGACAAGGAAGCGGAAGAGAAGATAGTCAATGGATTTTTGAAATAAACGATTTTTATCCAAAGAGAATATACGAAGTATTGAAATACGTAAAATATGACAATCAAAAAACCCTACTGTTTAGTAGGGTTTTTGTATGGTGGCGGAGAAGAAGAGATTCGAACTCTTGAACCGCTTTTGACGGTTACGCGATTTCCAGTCGCGCGCCCTCGACCAAACTAGGCGACTTCTCCATGAATTTTTATGAATGGAGCGGAGCGTGTTTGGTACGAAGTACCATAGCATCCGACTTCTCCATGAATTTTTATGAATGGAGCGGAGCGTGTTTGGTACGAAGTACCATAGCATCCGACTTCTCCATGAATTTTATGAATGGAGCGGAGCGTGTTTGGTACGAAGTACCATAGCATCCGACTTCTCCATGATATATGAATGGGTGGCAGTTGGAAGTGATGGTAAACAAATCCATTCCCCCAACTGTTCGACGGTATCCGTCAACCCAACGACGATTATTATATATGAACAATCGTCTTTTGACAAGTGCTTGACGCAACTTGTTCAAACTTTTTTTCAAAGTTGTTGATTTAAGCGTAAATAAAAAGGACGATTTCTCGTCCTTGTTTATTTATTGCTTTTCGCCGCAGTATTTGCAGTAGGCGGAGTCTTTTGCGATTTTTTGTCCGCAGTGGTGGCAGAACATCGTTTCGCCGTCTTGCTCTGGCGTGGGGGCTGTGGCGTCTTTAACGGTGCGGAAGACGTTTTGAATATTCTCTTTGTTTGCATCGATCATATATCCGCTCACTTTGGGCGCGATCTTTGACATGCCGGGCAGAACAAAGCCCAAGAAGGTCAAGAAGAAGGTTGCCACTGCGCTTATTGCGCCGATGACGGTAAAGGCTATTGCCGCACCGAACGGGAGAAGAGCGGCGGCTTCGTTGTCCCTGAACGGGCCCATGGTCACGAGCGAGTTGATGCCAAGAGCAAGAAATACCACTGCGAAAACAAGTGTGAAGCACCACACGATGCGCAAGGTTTTGACGACTTTTTTGAGATCTTTGATGTTTGCGTTTGTATCCATAATATACGCTCCTTTGTCAAACAAATTGTAGCATACAATGTGCGGCATATCAATATTTTTTTGTAAAATCGTCAGCGATTTTTTTGCGTTTTCGACACGTTTTGAGTGTCTAAACGGGTGTTTTTTGTCAATTTGGTATTGAAATGCGAGCAAAATCATGATAAAATATACCCAAATTCAAAAAAAGGTGGACGAAAAATAGGGGTGACTACCGAAGGAGATTTTATGATAAAAACCAAAAAAAATATGCTGTCATCGGGCATAGTCGACTTGGTGTTTTCAGTGTTGTACGGCATTTTGGCGATTGTTATGCTCGGTATGGGCATTGCGATGTGGAGCCAAATTGACGAGAGTTATGGCATCACCGCCGTGCTCGCAGTGTTGTTTTTCTCGATTGCAGGGTGCTCGCTGTTCGGCTTTGTGCTTTCGATTGTCAGCACCGTGCTGTGTCTTAAACGCGCAACGCAAAAACTGCCGCTCGAATACGCAAATTGCAGAGTGCAAATTCTCGTGGCGGCAGTGCTCAACTTTGTTGAGTGTGCGGTGTTTGTGATTGCAGCAATCGCCTTTGCGTGTAAAGAGAAAGATCAAATCGTTATTGTGATTGCAACCCTTGCGATATCCTTTGTGATCGGCGCAATTCGTGCAACGTGCGGCGGATTGAAACTCAAAGCCTTGTCCGATCTCAAAAAGTCCGCGGCATGCGCCGAGCCCGCTCAAACGGACACGGTTGAATGAAAACTACGATGTTTTGTGACTTAAAGACCTACAAAACAGTGCGTTAGATGTACAAAAGCGCACAATCTAATAAAAATCTATTGTTATGCGATATGAAAAAACGGATGCAAATCGCATCCGTTTTTTATGTGATTTTGATTGGTTTTTGTTTCTCACCAGAGATTGTCGTTTCTCACGATAGCGCAACCTTTGCTTGCTCTTGCGACTGCCGCAATACCGTTCTTTGCGCCTGTGATGTCGGCATATCCGTCGTTGGTGGTTGCGATAAGGCTGCCGTTTGTTGCGAACAAACGGAGACGATATTCGCCTTTCTTGTCTTGATAGATTTCCCATTTGGGGAACTTCAAGGTTTCGTAATTTTTCAAAGTTTGATTTTCAACGGGTGCGATTTCAGCGTTCTTTATGATGCTTTGCACGCCGATTTTCGCTGCGCCGAGAGTGGTGTAGGCTTGTGCGCCGATTGCCACGACTCTGTAATTGGAAGAGTAGAGTTTGAACACGAAGTTGCCCTTATCCGTCTTCTTGATGACGTATTTGCCGTGGGTTTTGCCTTCGCCTTCGACGAGAACCTGTTCGTCGTTGTTATCGTCTTTTGCTGTTTTGGTTTCTTTGACTTCCTTTACGGGAGTGACTTCCTTTACGGGAGTGGCTTCTTTTTCGGGAGCTTTCGTTTCTTTTGCTGTTTTTGCGTCTGCCTTTGCAGTCGTCTTGGTTGCTTTCACATCTTTTTCTGCCGTCGTTGCGGTCTTGTCTTTTGCTGCCACTTTCTTCTTTTCCTCCGTTGTAGAGTTTTGTGTATTTTCAACTTGAGTTGACTTTTTAGCGGCGGATTTCTTTTTGGTCGTATCCGCGGCGACTTCTACGATCCTGTCTTCATTGACGGCTTGTTTCGTCGTTCTCTTCTTGGTGGCAGGGGTGACTTCTTCTTTTTTAGGCTCTTCCGTTTTCGGTTCGTTTTTTGCGGTCTTCTTTTTGGGAACGACGGATGCGACAGCCCAGAGATCTTCCGCTTTTTCTTGTTTTTGTTTGGTGGAAACGACTTTTGCTTTCTTTGGTTGTTCTATGGCAAAATCCGTATTGTGCAATGCGCCGTCCACGGAGTATACGTCGTCGAGTTTAACCGCGCTCTTCTTTTCTTCGTGTTTATCTTCGTTCTCTTCGTTCTCTTCGTTCTCTTCTTGCTTTTCTGCGACTTTCTTTTGAGCGGGCTTTCTTGCTTTCTTCGGTTTTTCGACCTTGATTTCTTCCGTTTTTTCTTCGACGGGCGTTTCTGCGTTTTCTTCCGTCGTTGCGTCTTTTATTTCTTCGAGTGCGGAATTATCTTCTTGAACAGTTTCTTGTTGCGCCTGATCTTCTAAGTTTTCCGTGTCTTGCGTTTCTTCGGCTTTGACTTCGCTCGCTTGTTCCGAGTCCGTCATATCTACGGAAATGACGGGGACGGGTTCATACTCGGCGGAACTTTCGGATGAAACGTTTTCGGTTTGATCGTTTGCGACTTCTTCGACGTTTTCTTCCGGTGCCGTTTCGTTTTCTTTTTCGTCGTTGAGTGCAGTGTTTTCGATTGCGCTTTCCTGATCTATGTCTTCTTCCGACACGTTTTCAACCGTCGTGTCGTCCTGCGTGGCAGTTTCTTCGCTTTCTTCCGCGGTGATTTCGTCCGCAACGGTTTCTTGCGGGGCGGAAACGCTTTCGCCGTTTAATTCTTCGTTTTCGACGGTGTCGTTGACGTTTTCCGAATCTTTGGAAACTATTTCGTTGTTTTCGGTCTTTTCTTCGTCGGTGGAGACTGCGTCTTCAATCGGTTTTGCTTCTTCGACGGTGCCGTCTTCGGCAACGTGAATTAGAGTGCCGACAGGTGCGTCGACGTCGTCTTCGAGAATCTCGCTTTCAAGAAATTCGATCTCATCGTACTTAGCCATAAAAAAACTCCTCCGCGTGGAAAGAGAGAAATTTTTTGCATGAAAAAACTTCTCTATAATCCAAGTTGTTATTATATTAACATATTTATTTTTGCAAATCAATAAACTTGACGATTTTTTTCGGTATATTTTGCGTATTTTGCACGAACAAATTGATAAATTGCACAATATGTGGTATGATTTTTAACGATAAGCGACTTTTTTGTCTCATAAGAAGTCGTATAATACGATTATGAACACGACATTCAAACTCAACAAACAACAACAACTCGCTGTCGAAGCGGTGGATGGACCGATACTCGTCATCGCAGGCGCAGGCAGCGGAAAAACGCGCGTACTCACCGCGCGCATTTGTCATTTGATAGAAATCGGGGTAAGCCCGTACAACATTCTTGCAATCACGTTCACTAACAAAGCGGCGAACGAGATGAAAGAACGTATAGAAAAACAACTCGGATATTCGGACGTGTGGACAAGCACGTTTCACTCTATGTGCGCTCGCATACTTCGTACGGACATCGACAAAATCGGATATTCCAAAGATTTTACCATATACACCGACCTTGAAAGCGAAAGAGTGGTCAAGAGAATTTTGCAGGACTATCCGCAAGCAGACCCGAAAAACAAAGGGGATTATTTGTGGCATATCTCGCGCGCAAAAACGCTTGCGATGTCTCCTGAAGACTATTACGACGCGATAAAGGACGACGACAACGACGCCTACAATATCACCGAAGTTTACAAACGCTACGAAGCGGAATTGAAAAAATGCAATTGTCTCGACTTTGACGATTTGCTTCTCAAGACCGTGCTTTTGTTCCGTGAGTGTCCCGAAGTGCTTGAAAAATATCAGAATCGTTTCAAATATATAAACGTAGACGAGTTTCAGGACACCAACAAATTGCAGTACGACATAGTGAAAATGCTGTCCAAAAAATACGGCAATTTGTTCGTCGTCGGGGACGAAGATCAGTCCATTTATAGTTGGCGCGGAGCGGAAATTCGCAATATTCTCGATTTTCCCAAAGATTTTCCAGGGACAAAAGTTTTCAAACTCGAACAGAACTATCGAAGCACGACGTCAATTCTCAAAGCGGCGAACAACGTCATAAAAAACAACGCAAACCGCAACGAGAAGACGCTTTGGAGCGAAATCGAAGCCGACGATAGCATCGAGTATTACGAAGCGTATTCGGACAGAGACGAAGCAAGTCACGTAGCACGCGCTATAAGCACGTTGCATCGTCAGGGCGAACCATACAAGGAAATGGCGGTTTTGGTGCGTGCAAACTCGGTTACGCGCGGTTTTGAAGAAGAATTCAATCTGCACGGCATACCGTACAAAGTGTTCGGCGGCTTCCGTTTTTACGAAAGAAAAGAAATTAAAGATACGCTCGCTTACGTGCGCATCGCAATAAATCCGAGCGATAACGACAGCGTTCTGAGAGTCGTCAACTATCCAAAGCGCGGCATAGGCAACACTGCCGTTTCTGAATTGCAAAACGTGGCAAAAGACACGAATATGACGCTTTTTCAGGTGCTTCTCAATCCGGGATTGCTTTCGGGAACAACCGCAAAGAAACTTGCTCCGTTTACGGAAATCGCAATGGACCTTGTCAAAATGCAAAAGCAAATGAAGGCGGTTGAATTCGTACAATACGCGATACGCAGAAGCGGACTTGAAACCGCACTGGCTGCAAGCAGAGATCCCGAAGACGCAAACCGTCTCGAAAACATCGAAGAACTTGTCGGAGCGGTGCAGCAATACGAGCAGGACAACGAAAATTCTTCTATTTCCGACTTTATGCAATCGGTCGCGCTTGTGAGCGATACGGACGAGATGAACAGCGACGATTACGTGACTATCGCAACCGTACACGCAGTGAAAGGGCTCGAATTCGACGACGTGTTCGTCGTTGCGCTCGAAGAAGGCATATTCCCGACGCAACGTTCGATAACGGCAGGCGACATCGAAGAAGAAAGACGACTTATGTATGTTGCCATTACCAGAGCGAGAAAGAGACTTTTTATTCTCAATGCGCGTCAACGTTACCGTTTTGGTAAGACTGAAAATATGCCGCAGAGCAGATTCGTGGGTGAGATGAGCGGATTTAGACAATCAATGCGCTTTTCAAACTCTAACTACACGCAATCGTCTTTCAAACCCGAAAATCGCATAAAACTCGGCGTTAACAATCCGCAAACGGCGGCGTTCAAGACGAAATTGTCAAACGGCTTTGACAAGTCGAGCATGACGAATGCGTCAAAAACCGCAAAGCCTTCAAACGTAGACTACGACAAATTCACCAAAAACACTATCGTCGAACACTCGAAATTCGGACGCGGCATAATCATTCAGACGGACGGTGACGGTGAAGACAAAATCGCGGCAATCGCGTTCAAAGGTCTTGGTGTAAAGAGATTTACGCTTGCAATCGCCGCTCCGAACCTGAAAGTCGTCGGAAAAGAAGACTAACATCGCTCAAAAACGAGCAAAATCTATACTATAGCAAACGCTATAAAACCTATTGAAATAACAGCAGGTGAAATTATGGATAAACTTGCCAAAATGAAAGAACTCGTAAACACTCTCAACGAGTGGGCGAGACTGTATTACGAAGAAGACGCTCCCGTTGTATCCGACGCGGAGTATGACCGCCTTTACGACGAATTGCGAACGCTTGAAGCAGAAGAAGGTTATTCTCTCAAAAACAGCCCCACGCACAGAGTCGGCGGTGCACCGAAAGGCAAATTCGAGCAATCGAAGCATCTTTTGCGCCTGTACAGTCTCGACAAATGCCAGTCAAAAGAAGAGTTTTCGGACTGGTGCAACCGCCTTGTCAAGACGGTCGGGTATTTTCCGGCGCTCACTTGCGAGTATAAATTCGACGGTCTTACACTCAACATTTTGTACAACAACGGCGAACTTATTCAAGCCGCAACGCGCGGAAACGGCACGATAGGCGAAATAGTCACCGATCAGGTCAACACCATTCGTTATTTGCCCAAACACATCGATTATAAGGGCAAAATCGAGATACAAGGGGAAGGCATATTGCGTTTGAGTGCGCTCGAAAGATACAATAGGACTAGCGACGATCCGCTCAAAAATGCCAGAAACGGCGCGGCCGGCGCAATTCGCAATCTCAATCCCGACGTCACGGCAAAACGCGATTTGTCTTTCTTTGCCTACAATATCGGGTATAGCGACAAGCATTTTTCTTCGCAGGAAGAAATGCGTGCGTTCGTCAAAGAACAAGGCTTCGAGACGGAAGGCGATTTCAAAATCGTCAGAAGCGAAAAAGAAGCGATGCAATACGCCGATATGGTGGGAGAGAAGAGAGAAACTCTCGATTATCTCATCGACGGAGTAGTGTTCAAGGTTGACGACGTTGCGCTTCGCGACGAGATAGGTTTCACCGAAAAATTTCCGAAATGGGCGGTTGCGTACAAGTTTAAGGCCGACGAGATGACCACGACGCTCGAAGACGTCGTGTGGCAAGTGTCCAGAAGCGCAAAACTCAATCCGATTGCGGTGTTAGAACCGGTTGATATAGGCGGAGTCACCGTATCGCGCGCAACGCTGAACAATTACGGCGATATTCTCAAAAAGAAAGTCAAAATCGGAGACAAGGTTTTCGTGCGCAGAAGCAACGACGTTATTCCCGAAATCATGGGCGTTGCAATAGAATCTTCCGACGCAAAATCCGTCGAAAAACCGACTGTATGTCCCGTTTGCCACGCTCCCGTCAAAGAAGTCGGCGCGTTTTTGTATTGCACGGGGGACAACTGTGCGCCGCAAATCGTATCTAAACTTGACCATTTTGCGTCAAAGGACGCTATGGATATAGACGGTTTCAGTGAAAAAACCGCCGAACAACTTTACAACGAAACTCATCTCGAAGACGCTGTCGATTTGCTCAATCTGACCGCAACCGATTTGTTCGGACTTGACGGATTCGGCGACAAAAAGATTGCGAATTTGCTTTCTTCAATCGAAAAAGCAAAGAATACGACGCTTGACAGATTTATTTTCGCACTAGGCATCGACGGTATCGGCAAAAAGACCGCAAAAGATTTGGTTAAGCGGTTTAGAACGCTTGAAAATCTCGAAAAAGCGTCTTTTGAAGAACTTTCGAGTGTGGACGGCATCGGAGACATACTTGCAAACAACGTTTTTCAATACTTCCGTGATTCTAACAATGTCGATTTTGTAAACAAACTGCTTGCAAGCGGTGTGAAAATCGAAGAGAAAGAAGAAAAACAAGGCGTTTTCTCGGGAATGAAAGTCGTGCTTACAGGCTCGCTTCCTACCTACAAGCGCGGTGAAGCGACCAAACTTATCGAAGACAACGGCGGTGAAGTCGCGGCAAGCGTTTCTAAAACCGTCAATATGGTTCTTGCAGGCGAAGACGCAGGCTCAAAACTCGAAAAGGCGCAGAAACTCGGCATCAAAATCATTGACGAAAACGAGTTTAAGGCTATGCTCGGATTGCAATAAGCCGAAAATAAACGAAAAAATGCGAAAAGGTCGTGCAGAAATGCTCGACTTTTTTTACTTTTCGCTTGTTTATGAGTATTGTTTATGATATAATACTAAAAAATTTATATAGGCGGATATGCGAATGTACAGCATGACAGGCTACGGAAAAGGCGCAAGCAAGCGCGACGGAAAGACGATAACCGTTGAAATCAAGACGGTGAATCACAGATTTTTGGATTGCAATTTCAAATTGCCGAGAACCTTTCTTTTCGTTGAAGACAGAGTGCGAAAAGCAATCTCTTCCGCCATTTCTCGCGGTCACGTCGATTTGTTTTTGACTTACGAGCAAACCGCAGTCGACGAAGGCGCGTATACGGTCGATTGTGAACTTGCCGCAAATTATCTCGCCGCCGCAAACAGACTTGCGCTCGCCACGGGGCTTGAAAACGATTTGACGCTTTCTTCCATTCTCAAAGTGCCTGACGTCGTGACGAAAGAACAGGCAGTCGAAGACGAAGATTTGCTTGCCGAAATGACAGTCGAAGCATTGAACGCCGCACTCGAAAATCTCAAAAACATGCGAGAAAAAGAAGGTTTGGCTCTCAAAGCGGACATTTCAAAGAAACTCGACAATATTGCGTCCTGCCTTGAAACCATCAAAGAATTTGCGCCGCAAGTGGTCGAAGATTACAGAAACGGACTCAACGCACGCATTGCGGAAGTCGTTTCCCCCACACAGGTTGATATGCAAAGACTCGCCACCGAAGTCGCTCTTTATGCCGATCATTGCGCTATTGACGAAGAAATCACTCGTCTTACGACGCACATTGCCAATATGCGCGCGCTTCTCGAAGCGGACGAACCCGTCGGAAGAAAAATGGACTTTCTCGTGCAGGAATTCAACAGAGAGACGAACACGATCGGCTCGAAAGCCAACGATATGCGCATAACCGGTCAAGTGCTTGCCATCAAGAACGAAATCGAAAAGATGCGCGAACAAGCGGCAAATATCGAATAAAACGGAAGTTATTCATATATCCCGCTTGGTCGGGAAAGGGAGTTTACACTTATGCAAAAACGCGGTATGTTGATAGTCATCTCGGGCTTCAGCGGAGTGGGCAAAAGCACTGTCATCTCGCATATGTTCGACGCAATGCCGAATCTTCGTTTTTCGGTGTCATGTACGTCGAGAAAACCGAGAGCCGGCGAAAAAGAAGGCATCGATTATTATTACGTTACCGAAGAAGAGTTTGCGCGCAAAGTCGAAAACAACGAATTCGTCGAATACACACGCACTTTCACGAACTGCTACGGCACGTTGAAATGCGAAATCGACAGATTGCTATCCGAAGGCTACGACATACTTCTCGACATCAACAGCGTAGGCGCAAAGAACATCAAAAAAGTGTATCCCGACGCCGTGACGGTGTTTATTAATCCGCCGTCTCTCGAAGAGCTCAAAAAGCGTCTCGTCGGCAGGGGAAGCGAAACTCCCGACAGTCTTAAAAAACGTCTTGACGAGATTGAATTCGAGTCAAAAGCGATACCTTTTTACGATTTCGTGGTCGTAAACGACGTGGCTCTCGATTGCTCTAACAAAATCGTCGCATTCCTTGAAAATAAGCGCAAGGAACTCAACGACAAGTACGCAAAAGAAAACTCGCAAAACTGAAAACGGTTTTGCACGACAAAGTCGAAACGCAACGCAAGTTGCAACGAATATAAATAAAAGAAACGGAGAATAAAAGTTATGATGATCGATCCCCCGATTGACAAACTTATCAAACACGCAGAGTGCAGATACGCACTCACCGTCGCAGTTGCAAAACGCACTCGCGAACTCGTCACGAGCGAAAGCGATTATCTTGCAAAGAGCGGAATGAAACCCATTTCTCTCGCTTGCAAAGAAATCTACGAAGACAAAATCAAAATCGTTCGCGACTGAACGTAAGCGATTTTATCTGCAGGCAGGTTTTTTATGCTGTACGGAAAGAACGTTGTGTTGGGCGTGAGCGGCGGAATTGCCGTTTACAAAGCGTGCGAGATAGTGTCTCGTCTCAAAAAACTGGGCGCAAACGTGGACGTCGTTATGACGGACAACGCTCGGGAGTTTGTCACGCCATTGACGTTCCAAACGCTTGCGAAATCTGCGGTGGTTACCAACGCTTTCGAGCCTGTCAAGGTGTTTGACATCAACCATATCTCGCTTGCCAAAAAAGCGGATATTCTCGTGGTTGCCCCTGCGACTGCAAACGTCATTGCAAAATTTGCAAACGGAATTGCAGACGATATGCTCACGACGACTTATCTTGCGTGCAATGCGCAAAAACTTATTTGCCCCGCAATGAACTGCAATATGTACGAAGACTCTGCAACACAGGAGAATATGCGAGTGCTTAAAGAGCGCGGCGATATGTTCTGCGACAGTGCGGTCGGACTTCTCGCATGCGGAGACGTCGGCAAAGGGCGAATGGCGGAACCGAAGGACATCGTAGACAAAATCGTCGAGTATCTTACTCCCGTTCAGGATTTTGCAGGAAAGAGAGTTCTCGTCACGGCAGGCGGTACGGAAGAGAATATCGACGGGGTTCGCGTGCTTGCAAATCATTCAAGCGGCAAAATGGGCTTTGCAATTGCAAATGCCGTTGCAGAGCGCGGAGGAAGCGTCGTTTTGGTGTACGGAAACGTGTCGGTAGCACCGCCGAATTGCACCGAAAAAGCAATTAAAGTCGTTTCCACGACGGATATGCTCGACGTGTGCGTGAAAGAGTTTGAAGATTGCGATGTCGCTATTATGGCGGCTGCGCCTGCAGATTATCGCCTCGAAAAGCCGTTTGACAACAAGGTTAAGAGCGATACGCTCACGCTTACGTTTGTGAAAAATCCCGACATTGCCAAAACGCTCGGGGAAAGCAAAGGTGAAAGAAAACTTGTCGTTTTTTCTGCGGAAACGGAAAATCTGATTGAAAACGCAAAAGGCAAACTCAAAAAGAAACACGCCGATTTGGTCGTTGCAAACGACGTCACGCAAAAAGGCGCGGGATTCAACGTGGATACGAACGTCGCTACTATTATAGACAACGACGGCAATTTGTTTGAAAGCGGCGAAGTGTCAAAACGCGCGCTTGCCGATATGATACTCGACAAGGTGCTTGCGTTATGATTCTGGAAGTTATCGTCGACATTTCAAACTCGGACGTTGACCGCACTTTCGATTACGAAGGTCCCGACGTTCCGATAGGAAGCCGAGTCGTCGTCGAATTCGGCAAAAAACGCCTTATCGGTTTCGTTATAGGCAAAAAAGATTCGTCCGATTTTTCAAATCTCAAACAGGCAAAATACATAGATTCACCGATAAGTCCCGAACAGTTGGGACTTATGGACTTTATGCGCAAGACGTACAATCTGCGCTATATAGACGTTATCCGTCTTTTTATTCCGTCAAAACTTCGCGAAGAAAAAGATCCCGAATTTACAAGAAAATTTCTTACTGTAGACGATACGCGTTCTCTTGAAGAACTCAAATCGGTTGTCGGTACGAGAGCGCAAAAGCAACTCGACGCACTCGATTTCATAGCGACCACCGGCGGACAGTTTCTCACGCTTCTGATAAGTAGATTCGGCGTGAGCGCGATAAACGGATTGAGAGAAAAGGGCGTCGTCGTCGAAAGTGACGTTCACGAACGTTCGACTCCGCTCGGAACGCTCAAAAAAGAGAAAAAGCTCGTCGTTTTGACGCCTGCGCAATCGGACGCGGTCGAAAAAATATCAAACGGAAAGGGCACGTTCTTACTTCACGGCGTTACGGGAAGCGGAAAAACCGAGATTTACGAAACCGTAATCGAACGAGAGATTGCAAAGGGAAAAACGGCTATAATGCTCGTTCCCGAAATATCGCTTACTCCGCAAATGCTCGGCCTTTTCAGAGCAAGATTCGGAGACGACGTTGCGATACTTCATTCGGGACTTAACGACAGCGAAAGATACGACGAGTGGAAAAGACTCAAAACCGGCGCGGCTCACATCGCAATCGGCGCGAGAAGCGCGGTTTTCGCACCGCTTGAAAACATCGGCGCGATCATAATCGACGAAGAACACGACACGAGTTATTTGTCGGAATCCAATCCCAGATACGACACGAAGACGATTGCAAGTTACAGGGCGAAAGCAAACGACGGCGTTTTGGTGCTCGGCTCAGCGACTCCCGATATGGAAACGTATCTGAAAGCGACGAAAGGCGAGTATCAACTCATAACTCTTCCCGATCGCATATCCAAGCACAAATTGCCCGAAATGGAAATCGTGGATATGACGCAGGAGTTTCGCATGGGCAATCGTTCGCTTTTTTCAAAGGCACTTCAGGACGCGCTCATCGAGACGAAGAACAAAGGCGAACAATCCATGCTGTTTCTCAACCGTCGCGGTTTTGCGTCGTTTATCCGCTGCAAAGAGTGCGGATACGTTGCAAAATGCGAAGATTGCGACATTTCGCTGACATATCACAAAGAAGACAACGAATTGAAATGCCACTATTGCGGAAGACGCTATCACGCGCTCACGAAATGTCCCAACTGTGGCAGCGACCAAATAAAACAGGGCAGAATCGGCACGGAAAAAGTCGTTGAAGAACTCAAAAAACTCATTCCCGACGTCAGAGTGCTCCGCATGGACAATGACACGACAATGCGCAAGGACAGTTATTTCAAGATTCTGTCAGCGTTTGCGGACGGTCAGGCAGACGTGCTCGTCGGCACGCAAATGATTGCAAAAGGGCACGATTTCGGCAACGTTACGCTTGTAGGAATTCTTGAAGCGGACGCGGCGTTGTACTTTTCCGACTATCGATCAAGCGAGCGCACGTTCCAACTCATCACGCAGGTTGCGGGAAGAGCGGGAAGAGCGGAAAAAGAAGGCAGGGTTATTCTTCAAACCTACGCGCCTAAACATTACGTTTTCCGTTTCGGCAAAAACTACGACTATCTCGGTTTTTGGAAGAAAGAAATCAACACGCGTATGGTCACAAAGTTTCCGCCGTTCACGAAAGTTGTGAGAATACTGCTTTCGTCCACGGTTGAGCAAGACGTCGTTGATGCGGCTCGCTCGTGCTACAAGGCCGTTCAACAACTTGAAAAGGAAAGCGGCAAATTCGTGTATCTCGGCGCAAGCAAATCGCCGGTGACGCGAATAAACGGGCTTTGCAGATATCAGATTATGATGCGCATAGAGCCTGCTCAATTTGAAAATATAATAGGCAATATATACAAAATTGCCGATGCAAATAAATCGAAAAAATGCAACGTGTTCGTCGAAATCAATCCGCAAAGCCTGATTTGACGAGCGTATAGGTGATAAAATGGCAAAAAGAAATATTGTGAAAGTTCCCGATCCGATTTTATACAAAAAGTGCAGAGTTGTCGAAAATTTCGACGAAAGGCTCTGGACGCTTCTCGACGATATGAAAGAAACGCTCGTTGAAGCCAACGGCGCAGGGCTTGCCGCTCCACAGGTCGCAGTGTTAAAAAGAGCGTGCATCGTTGATACGGAAGACGGATTTTTTGAACTTATCAATCCTGTCATAACGTCAACGAGCGGAGAACAAACGGGGCTTGAAGGTTGCCTTTCCGTGCCCAAAAAGTACGGTAACGTGTCAAGACCCATGAAAGTCACGGTAAAAGCGCAAGACAGGTTCGGTAAAGAACAAAAATTCACCGTAAAAGGCTTTACTGCGCGCGCTTTCTGCCATGAAATCGACCATCTCGACGGCATTATCTACACGACAAAATGCACCGAGACTTTCGACGAAGAATAATCCTCATCGGAATCGCGATTAACCATACAGGACGAGAATATGAAAATAGTGTTTATGGGCACTCCCGATTTTTCTGCGGTCGTGCTTGAAAAACTCAATTCGGTATATCCGGTCAGCGCAGTCGTTACGGGACTTGACAAACCTGTCGGTCGCGGATACAATCTTGCGCCGTCTCCGCTCAAGGTCAAGGCAATCGAATTGGGCATACCCGTGCTTCAATATGCAAAAGTGTCAAGAGAAGGACTTGACGATATACGCGCGCTTCAACCCGACATCATCGTCACCGCGGCATTCGGTCAGATTTTGTCTGACGCATTTCTTGCCATTCCTAAATTTGCCGTTCTTAACGTGCACGCGTCTTTGCTTCCGAAATATCGCGGCTCGTCGCCTATCCAATGGTCGATTATCAACGGAGACGAAAAGACCGGCATAACCATTATGAAAACCGTAAAAGCGGTTGACGCAGGCGACGTTTTGCTTGAAAAAGAAACCGAAATCGGCAATAAAGAAACGGCAGGCGAGTTGTTCGACAGACTTGCGATACTCGGCGGAGAAGCAATAGTCGAAGCAATATCGCTCGTCGAGTACGGAAAAGCGACGTTTACACCGCAAGACGAAAGCAAAGTCACGCATTGCAGCATGATAAACAAAGGCGACGGACTCGTCGATTTTTCAAAAAGCGCAAAAGAAATCGATTGTTTCGTGCGCGGTATGACGCCGTGGCCGTCTGCTTACACGCACATCGGTGAAAAAACACTCAAAATCTTCGACGTCGAAAAAGTCGAACTTTCCGATTTGCAAAAGTCAAACGAGCAATTTGAAAACGCAAAATTCGGTGAAGTCGTCCTTGCGGATAAAAATCACGGTTTAATCGTGAAAGTCGCGGACGGATTTATTCGTCTTCACATCATACAACTCGAAGGCTCGAAGCGTATGGACGATACGCAATTTCTTCTCGGAAGAAAAATCGACGTCGGCACGATTTTCGCTTAAAATCGTAAAATATATCGTTAGATAACCGAAAATATAAGAAAAGCAAATGAGAAAACATATCGGACAGGCACTGAGAATACTCACAAAAGTTTTCACTGACGGCACGTACAGCAATATGGCGTTTTACGGAGAAAACGTAAGCGACATGGCAACGCGTCTCGTTTACGGTGTGCTGGAAGAGAACGTAAAAATAGATTATATTCTTGCTCGGTTGCTTGAAAAGAAACCTAAAAATTCGATATATTATCTTCTCAAAATCGGCGTTTACGCACTATGCAATCTGACCGACGTTCCGAAATTCGCGATTGTCAGCGAGTGCGTGGAAGTGTGCAAGGCGATTGGCAAAGGCGGCGCAAGCGGATTTGTCAACGCAGTATTGAAAAAAGTTGCGGACGGCAAATATTCGCTGCCTAGCGAAAACGACGAAAACTATTTGTCCGTGACATATTCAAAACCGCAATGGTTTATCGACAAAATGGTTGCGCAATACGGGAAAGACGTTACGCTTTCAATGTTGCAAGAACCCGTGCGTGACAGCGAACATATACGAGTCAATTCTCGACTTGCCACTTGCCGGGACGTTGAGTTTTTGCTCAAAAAATCCAAAACGCCGTATGAGAAAAGCGAAGTGGGCGGATATATCGTGCGTGCAACCGACGCTGTGGGGCGTATGTTCGACAAAGGTCTTGTGACGTATCAGTCACCGTCCAGTATGCTTGCCGTCATAGCACTGGGAGCAAACGACGGAGAAACTCTTCTTGACGTATGCTCGGCACCAGGCGGAAAAGCCGTTTATATGAGTGAACTTTGTCCCCATTCTCATATCACCGCGTGCGATATCCACGAGCATAGAGTTGCACTCATCCAAAAATACAAAAACCGCATGCACGTGCCGAACGTCAAGGCAATAAAAGCCGACGGAACGGTGTTTGACGAGTATATGTGCGAGAGATTCGACGGCGTTCTCGTGGACGCTCCGTGTTCATGTTTCGGTACGTATAAAAAACATCCCGACGTTTTTCTAACGCGCACCGACGAGAGCGAAGAAGACATCTCGAAGACGCAATTCGCAATAATATCGAACGTAGCAAAGTACGTGAAAAAGGGCGGCGAAATGGTGTATTCCACCTGCACGCTGTTCAAAGAAGAAAACGAAGATATAGTGCATAAATTTCTCGAAAGCGAGATAGGAAAAGAATTTTCGCTTGAAAAAATCTGCGGTCTTAAAGACGTTGACGGCGGAAAATACGTCGACAACGACGGAATGATTCAGATCCTACCGCATGCGGAATATGACGGATTTTTTATTGCGAAATTTAGGAGAGCAAAATGAGCGACGTTTCAAAAATAAGTTTGCTTGGCATGGACAAGGCACAAATTGCCGCGCTCATTCCCGATATGCCGAAGTTCACTTCGTCGCAAATCTACGGCTTTCTTATGGACGGCAAGGATTTTGACGAAATGACTTCGCTCAAAAAGGAATACCGAGAGTATCTGAAAGAGCATTATGTTGCAAATCCCGTGAGTATTCTCGAAGTTTTTCAAGGCAAACTCGGCACTAAGAAGTATCTTTTCCGTCTCGATGACCAACTCATAGAAGGCGTATATATGCCGCACGACTACGGCAATACGCTTTGTCTTTCCACGCAAATCGGATGCAGAATGGGGTGCACGTTTTGCGCAAGTACGCTAGACGGACTCGTTCGCAATCTCACGCCTGCCGAGATGCTCGGACAGGTTATAGCCGTCAATCGAGATAACGGCGGCACGGCGAAAACGAGAGCGGTCACGAATCTCGTGCTTATGGGAAGTGGCGAGCCGTTTGACAACTACGACAACGTGCTTGAATTCCTTGACGAAGTGTCAAAGGAAGGCGGAATAAATATTAGCGAGCGCGACATATCTTTGTCAACGAGCGGTCTTTGCGACAAAATTCGCAAATTTGCCGATTCGGGACACAAAGTTACGCTTTCCATATCACTGCACGCTCCCTTCGACGATTTGCGAAGCGCGCTAATGCCCGTAAACAAGGCGTACGGCGTAAAACAACTCGTTGACTGTGCAAAATACTATTTTGAAAAAACGGGAAGACGTGTGATTTTCGAGTACACGCTCATAAAAGGCGAAAACGATTCCGACGCTTGCGCAAGAGAACTCGCTCGGCTCACGAAAGGTTTTCCGTCTCACGTCAATCTCATACGGCTCAACGAAGTCAAAGAGCGCGATCACGAAGCGCCGAGTGTAGACGCCACGGAAGATTTTCTCAAAAAACTCGAAAAACTCGGCGTTTCGGCAACGATAAGAAAGAGTCTTGGCAACGACATCGAAGGCGCGTGCGGACAACTCCGCCGCAGATATCTCAAAGAAAACGGAAAAATATCCGAGAAAAAGGATTGATAAAAGCGCAAACGTAATCCGTTTTTCACATAAAAACAAGCAAATAGAGCACATTGCGAATAAAGGACAAAATGGCACAGAAAATTCTTGACGGAAGAGTCATAAAAGCGGTTGCATCGAAATTTTTCGTTGACGTACAGGGTGACGTCAAGGTTTGTTTCGCGCGCAAACGTCTCAAAAACGACGGCATCATTTACGTCGGCGATTACGTCAGCATCGCAAAAGAGCGTGACAGTTTCGTCATCGAAGAAGTGAAACCGAGAAAAAATCGTCTCATTCGCCCGTACGTGAGCAACGTTGACGTTTGCTTCATCGTCGTTGCGCCCGAACCCGAACCTGATTTTCTTCTCGTTGACAAAGTCATCGTCAATTGCCTAATGGAAGGCATAACTCCGATACTTGTGAAGAACAAGTGCGACACGGGACATATAGATACGAGTGAATACGAAAACGTTCTAAAAATCATTGAATGCAGTGCGGAAACAGGTGAAAACGTATCATTGCTCGTTGACGAAGCGCGTGGCAAAACGGCTTGTTTTGCAGGACAATCGGCGGTGGGAAAGAGCAGTATTCTCAATGCGATTCTCGACAGCGACGAACTTGAAGTCGGCGAACTCACACGCAAAATAAAACGTGGCAAAAACACCACTCGAAAGACCGAAATATTCCACGTAGAAGAGAATACTTATTTCGTAGATACTTGCGGTTTTTCCATGCTTGAAACGGTTGACGTTGAGCCCGAAAATCTTCGTTTGTATTTTGACGATTTGGAAGAGTTCAGAAAAGATTGTCGTTTCAATATGTGTACGCACACGTTTGAGCCCGATTGCGCGGTAAAAGCGCACGTGGGCAAGGAAATCGGCGTCGGCAGATACGATAGATATAAGACGATTTATCAGGAGCTTGTCGACAGAAGAGAAAACAAATACGACTGATTTGCGGTTTGTGCAATCGGCTAAACACCGTCACAAACGTTTATAAAACAAAAAAGGAGAAAAGATATGTTGGTTGCACCGTCAATGTTGTCTGCGGACTTCGGCAATATGGAAAGAGACGTAAAAGCCATTGAAAAATGGGGCGCGGATATCGTGCATTGTGACGTAATGGACGGCGTGTACGTGCCGAACATCACTTTCGGTATGCCTATGGTGAAAGCACTCAAGGCAAACTCGAATCTTACAATCGACGCACATCTTATGATAACTTTACCCGAAAAATACGTCGGTGCTTTTTGCAATGCGGGCGCGGATATCGTCACATTCCACCCGGACGCGTCAAATGACGTGCAAGGCGCAATCGACGCAATCAAATCGAAGGGTAAAAAGTGCGGACTCGTGGTCAATGCCGACCGGCCGTTTTCAATCGTCGAGCCGTATCTTTCGCAAATAGACATGCTCGTCGTTATGACCGTTCAAGCAGGATTCGGCGGTCAGAAATTTATGCCGGACAGACTCGATATAGTGCGCATGGGAGCGGAAAAAAGAAAGGATAAAGGATACCGCTATCTCATCGAAGTTGACGGCGGAGTGTGTGAAGACAACGTATCTCAAATTAAAGCGGCAGGAGCGGACGTCGTTGTTGCGGGCAGTGCGGTGTTTAAGTCCGAAAATCCGAAACTGACCATAAGAAAATTGCACGCATAAGCTGCAAAAAACATAAAAGTTTATCTACAAATTTGCGGTAGCAAAAGGTATAAAAGAAAAAGGACGGATTTTCCGTTCTTTTTTCACGTTTATAAGCCCTATTGCATAAGTTGTAAAAAAACAAGGGGAGTTTTATGAATAAAATCATCTGCATCAATCCGCCGAAATTTATCAAAGCAATACTTAAATTCTTTTCGTCATTCAAGAAAAAAGATACCGACAAAAATTGATTTGAGCGGAAAGTCTCGTATATCGAAAACGAGCGGAGAAGAGATAAATTATACAACAAAAAAACGCCTTCCTTTGTAGGAAGGCTGACTTTGATTTGCTACATATATATTACAGACAGAAATTACGCACGGTCAACTTTGCCTGAACGGAGACAACGCGTGCAAACGTATTGATCTTCAACTCCGCCGGTAGGAGTGTTGACTTTGACTTTTTGGACGTTGGGAGCCCAACTGCGTCTGGTCTTTCTGTTGCTGTGGCTGACTGCGTTTCCGCTCATTCTGCCTTTTCCGCACACACTACAAACTCTGGACATATTACTGTACCTCCTAATTTGAACGATAGTTATTCTAGCAAATATAAACGGGATTTGCAACTGATTTGCACAAAATTTGTCATTTAGTTGCAAAAAAACTTCTTATATAGTAATATTTATGAAAAGGTAGAGTTTATGTCGCTATCAACTTCAAACAAATTCGGCAAAATTTCCATCAGCGAAGACGCGATGCAGACCGTCGCAAGTCACGCTGCACAGGAATGTTACGGCGTGGTAGATCTTGTATCACGTCGTTTCAGCGATAATTTCAGCCAAATATTCGGCAAAGAACAACTCGGCAAAGGTGCGATCGTTCAGACGGTCGACAACCTTATATACGTCGAGTTGTTTGTCATACTCAAAGTTGGTATCAACATCGAAGCAGTAAAAAAATCACTCGCCGACGCGGTCAAGTTTTCGCTTGAAACGTTCACGGGAATGCGTGTAAAACGCGTCCACGTCAACGTCGTTGGAATCCGCGTGTGATCAGGTATATAGAATGACAAGAATTGACGGACTAAAATTCAAAGAAATGCTCGCAGGCGGCGTAAAGGCTCTTGAGATGAACCGCGCCACCGTGGACGAACTCAACGTATTTCCCGTTCCGGACGGAGACACAGGCACGAATATGTCTCTCACCGTCGCTTCGGCTATGCGTGAAGCCAACGCTTGCGGGTCTTTGCTTATAGACGAAATCGCGCTAGCATTTTCAAAAGGCGCGCTCAAAGGCGCAAGGGGGAACTCGGGCGTTATATCATCGCAAATATTCCGCGGTTTTGCCGTGGCTCTCGAAGGAAAGGCGGAACTGACTGCGAAAACGTTTGCCGAATGTCTCAAAAAAGGCACTGAAATCGCATACGGCGCAGTCACAAAACCCAAAGAAGGCACGATTCTCACGGTCGTAAGGGTTATGGCGGAAGAAGCGCAAAACGCAAGCCGCTCCAAAAAACTCACTTTTGAAGAATTTTTCAAGCGCGTTATCGACGCAGGCGAAGAGATTTTGCAAAAGACACCCGAAATGCTTCCCGTTCTCAAAAAGGCAGGCGTTGTGGACGCAGGCGGTCGCGGACTCGTTACTATTTTCGACGGTATGTATCGCACGCTCGTCGGAGAAGAACTCGTGATGATAAGCGGCGGACACGTTCCGCAAATGGACGACATCAAGCCGGATACCGCGGCAAACGACTTCGACCCGCTTGAAAACGACTACGAACACATCACCTTCCAGTATTGCACGGAATATTTCATTACGCACCTTAAAAACGAAGTCACAACGGCGTCAATTGACAAATACCGCGACTATTTGATGACGATAGGCGATTGCGTGCTTGTCATCGGAGACGTTGACCTTGTCAAAACTCACGTTCATACAAATCATCCCGATCGCGCGCTTAAAATGGCGTTGACTCTGGGTGAACTCGACGGCGTGAAAATCGAGAACATGGTTGAGCAAAACCGCAAAATACATGCCAACGACCAAAAAGCCGAAGAAGTCGAACTCAAAGATTATGCGCTCGTGTCAATTTGCTCGGGCGACGGTATGGCAAACATCTTCAAAGACCTTATGGTTGACATAATAGTCGAAGGCGGTCAGACCATGAACCCGTCGGTTGACGACATCTTGAAAGCGATCAATGACGCTCACGCAAAGAATGTGTTTGTTCTTCCCAACAACTCCAACATCATTCTTGCCGCAAACCAAGCCAAAGAGCTTGCAAAGGCGCAAGTGTACGTGATTCCCACCACCAATATGCCACAGGGCATAGCCGCTTCTCTCGCTTTTGACGGCGATGCGACTTGCGAAGAGAACTTTGACAGTATGTGCGGCGCAATCGAAGGTGTCGAGTGCGCAGAAGTCACTCACGCCGTGCGTTCGACAAGAATGAACAGATATTCCGTCAAGGAAGGCGATATCATCGGCATTTGCGACAAGCGTATAGTTGCGAAAAGTCAGGACGTTGAAGAAACCGCTTTGGCAACCATAAAGAAAGTCGCAAAAGACAAAGATATGGTGTCCGTGTACTACGGAAAAGACGTAACACAAGAGCAAGCCGAAGCGCTTATGGCAAAAGTCTCGGAAGAACTCGACGACGTGGAAACCGCTTGCTATTACGGCGGACAACCGCATTATTATTACGTCATTTCTGCCGAATAAAAACAGTTGTCCGATACAAAAGGAAATATCTTTCATATCGCGGTCAACGAGAAACGACAAAAATACATAGTATGTTGACGTTAAAAGACATAAAAGGCGTTGGAGACGCCACGATAAAAAAACTTCATGACCTTGGCATAAACAACGTGTTCGAGGTCTTTTCATTTTTGCCGAGAAAATACGTAGACTTGAAAACCCCCGTCAAAGTGCTGGATGCAGAGCCGGGGCAGCTTGCGCTCTTTGAAGGCAGGGTGGAAAAAGTGTCTGCCGTGTCCATGCGCGGCAAAAGAAGCTTTTTTGTCACGTTCTCGGACAATCTTGACGACAATCGCATTTTCTTCAAATCCACTTTTTACAACATGCCGTTTTTGCACGACAGTTTCGAGATTGGTCAAAACTATCGATTGCTCACAAGACTTTCAAATGATATAGGCTCGCTTTCGGTTGTCAATCCGTCCCTTGAAAAAGCAGAGAAGATTTCAAAACTCGACGGCATATACACGGTGTATCCGCTCCGCGGCGTTTTTGGACAAAACGCATACAAGAACATCGTATATTCCGCGCTCGACACTCTCAAAAACGTAAAGTATGATGATTCGACCTTGTCGAAAGTCAGCAAAGATCTTGCAACTTGTTTTGAACTTGCACATCGCCCCGATAACGTTCAGACTGCAGAAAGAGCGGTGAATGCGCTTGCTTCGATTGATATTGCGATTATGTTGTCTATTTATAGAAGACTTCGTGACAATTCGCATAAATCAAGAAATGTATTCTATAATCTTTCAAATTTTAGAATAGTTAACTTTGAAAAAGCACTCGGTTTTACACCGACAATAACACAAATGCAAGCGTTTGAAGACATAATGCAAGACTTGGTTTCGCCGTTTAATATGTCAAGAATAGTCAGCGGAGACGTCGGAAGCGGAAAAACCGCCGTTGCTTTTTTTGCCATTTATTTGTGTGCTTTTGCTCATAAGCAATGCGCACTTATGGCTCCGACGGAAATTCTTGCAAAACAACATGCGGAAAAATTTGCAAAGATTGCGAATGCGCTCGGCATAAATTTCGCACTGCTTACAAGTTCTACGACGACAGAAAATAGAAGACGCATTTTATCAGGACTTAAAGACGGCTCTATCGATTGCATAATAGGCACGAATTCAATCGTTTCCGAAGATGTCGAATACAAAAATTTGTCCCTTGCAATAATAGACGAGCAACATCGTTTCGGTGTGAACGACAGGGCAAAACTCGAAAAGAAAGGGGCGCGCGACGTTTTAAGTCTCACGGCAACTCCCATTCCGCGTTCTATGGCTTTGACGTTTTACGACGATATTGCCATTTCGCGCATAGAAAAAAGAGAAAGCGCAAAAACCAACGTGAAAACGACGGTTACGAGTGATATAGACGATGCTCTCAAAAGAATTATCGACAGTTTGGAAAACGGCAAACAAGCATTTATCGTTTGCCCGTCGATAGGTGACGCAGAAGGCAACGATTTGATGTCAATCGAGAGTTTTATGCGCGATTATGGCGGTTATTTCGACGGTTTTGCCTGCTCGATTATGCACGGGAAACTCTCAAACGACGAAAAAGAAGCCGCTATGCGCGATTTTTCAAGCGGAAAAACCAGTCTTTTGGTTGCGACGACGGTTATTGAAGTTGGCATTGACACAAAAGCGAGCGAAATCCTGATACTGAACGCCGACAGATTCGGACTGGCGTCCTTGCATCAGTTGCGCGGAAGAGTAGGTCGAGACGGCTCGCCTGCAAATTGCATACTTTATTCTTCAAACAAAGGCGAAAAGTCTATCGAACGTTTGTCCACGCTTGAGAAGAGCAACGACGGTCAATATCTTGCCGAAGTCGATTTTTCGATGCGCGGTGCAGGCGACTTTATCGGCTCGAAACAAAGCGGTATATCCGTTACCCCCATTTTCGGCTTGCAAATGAACGGGGAAGTGCTCAAAAATGCAAAATCTTATGCCGACGGATTGTCAAATCTTTCACTCAACGAACTTCTTGCACTCACGCATTGCTCGCGTTCGAAAGTTGACGATTTTATCGAAAAAATCGAAAAAGTGACGATAAACAGTTAAAATCTTAATAAAATCTAAATTTTTCAGTCGCTATATAGTTGTATGTTGACATTTTTTCTAATAAATGTATAATATAATCACAATGGTGGTGCAGTATTCTAGTCAGATCTCACCGACTCGGAGGCGGGGGTAAAATATCGCCGAAGGGCATATCGATGAAGTTTCTGGTGACGGCTTCTTTTGCCCAAATTGGGGCTGTTGCTGGGAGTTAAGGATTTTGGGCGGCTTGCAACGGCATGCAAATCCCGTACCAATCTCCGTGGAGACCCAACTCGGTGGATCGGCGTAACATCGGTCTACTGACTGGGGTGAAACCTGATATGCGGTGTGTAAAAATGCTGTGTACAGTGTAGCCTGCTTTGAGTGACGTGCAGGGAATCGGGAACCACGCCTTTTCGTATGGCCAATACGCGACGGTGATTGCTCGATGAAATCCACGCTGCAAAAAAAGATAAGGGCGGGCGGGATCTGTCAAGGAAATCTTCTAGACTGTTCAATCGAGACAGCGTGGGGATTATAGTGTGCTCTAAGTGGCGATTCGGTTTCTCTTTGAGATGCTTCGAGTGATAGGAAACTTCTCGGACGGCGACGACGAGTTTTGATGCAGGGAAAACCTACCGAACCTATGGCGCAAGGTTTACCCATGTTGTTGCCACCATTTTATCTTAACTACAATTTTGAGGTGCTTTGTGCAAAATCAATCTCAAAACGAAGCGGATGCTTCAAATATATCTTCTCAAAAACCGTCACCGGATTCGCCTGACGGTTTATCGAATTTCCAAGAAAACCAAACTCAATCCGAAAAATCTGACGGCACCCGATGCAATGGCGTTTCTTCTTTTGCTCAAAACGGAGAAAAGAACGATTCGAGTGCGGCAGATGCTCAAAAAAACGTTTTGATTGAAAAAGTTTCATCAAACGTTGCGACGCAGAAACAAAAAAGCGCAAAAGACCAGGACGCCGACAAAAAGAAAAAGTCTGTGAAGAAAAAGCGCAATCTCTGGTGGATAAAAGCAACGATAATCTCGCTCGTTTTATCCGCATTTTTTTCGTACATCAGCAATCTAGTAGAAAACGCCGATCAACTTATTATCGTTATAGTGCTGCTTGCGTTCCTGATTATTTCGGGTATTGTTTTTGACGCAATAGGTGTTGCGGTTACTTCCTGCGACGTAACACCGATAATATCTATGGCCTCGCGCAAAGTGTACGGGGCGAAAACCGCGCTTAATCTCGTGAAAAACAGCGATACCGTGTCAAGCGTATGCAACGACATAATCGGCGATATTTTCAGCATTATATCCGGTGCATGTTCTGCGGCTCTCGTCGTAAAAATCACCATGCAACTCACTGAAACGTGGCAAATCGTGCTTTCTATCGCCGTTTCGGCAATAGTATCCGCACTCACAATCGGCGGAAAAGCGTTTATGAAGAGAATCGCAATAAGCAATTCAAAGGATTTCGTCATGTTCGTTGCACGAGTTATTGCGATATTCTCAAAAGACGAACGCAAAATCAGACAGAAAGAAAAAGCAGCAAAACAAGAGCAGAAGGCGCACGAAAAAAGCTCCGAAAACGATAAATTCGACAAACATCAGGACGGCAATGTTGAAAATGCGTCCAAACAACAGAAAACCGATAAGAAACAAAAATCACAAGGCGACAAACAATAATGCGTCTCGACAAATATCTTCAAACGAAATACAACCTAAAATCACGCACCTACGCCGAAAATCTTGTGAAGACGGGGTGCGTTTTGGTTGACGGCAAGATTGCAAGCAAAACTTCGCTTGACGTTGACGAGAAAAACGTAATCGAAGTAAAAAACGACGACGGTTACGCATCGCAAGGCGCATTCAAACTCGAAAAAGCCTTTGAAGACTTCTCTGTTGACGTGCAACGCAAGATTTGTGCTGATATAGGTTGCTCAAACGGCGGGTTTACGGATTGTTTGCTTCGCCACGGAGCAGAGCGTGTTATAGCGGTTGACGTTGCCGAATGCGCATTACCGGAAAATCTCCTAAATAGCGGAAAGGTTGATTTTCTTCGCGCAAACGCCCGCGAATTGCCACAGGATTTTCCGACAGTTGATTTTCTTTGCAGTGATTTGAGCTTCATATCACTCGAATACGTTCTCAAAGAAATGTATCGCGTTCTAAAAAGCGGCGGTGAAGCGATAGTGCTTATAAAACCGCAATTTGAACTCGACCGTTCGGCACTCAACAAAAGCGGTATAGTCACCGACGAAAAACTTCGCAAGCGCGCAATAGAAAAAGTGCGTTCGTTTGCAATCTCTGTCGGCTTTGAAATCCTGGGCTTGACAACGTCGCCAATACGATACGAGTATAAAAACGTGGAGTATTTGCTACATATAAAGAAATAACTTTCATATTAATATAGGATTTATTAAATAAAATACTTTACATTTGCATATTAAAATGTTATTTTGGGCTTAGGTGGATAAGGAGCAGAATATGGGAAGGGGCAATTTTATTTCCGTTTCTTCTATTGAAAGACTGTGCGGAATGGTAAGACATTCGCAACAAGTTAAAGAGAGAAATACTATAATTAAATCTCAGGTAGGAATTGAAAAAGATAAACCCGCTACGTTTTCTTTAAGAAACGTAGATTTTAATATTGATACAAGAATTTGCAGAATCGAAATCCAACAGTCCCAGCAGTATAGAACTATTCAAAAATATGTTACGCGAGATTATCGAAAATATCCTGTTTATTCAGAATGGAAAACAAGATCAAAAACGATAAAAAAGACTATCAAATTAACGAATGGTGAATTAGAGTCATTAAATACCAATAGCGATCCGCTAATTAGAAGATTCGCGGATAATATTATTCTGTCACTAAAATGCGAAGAGCTTTTTCCTGCTTGGTTTATTATCAAATATTTAAGATTAGAACTAAAAGAAATACTTAAACAATATGATGACGAATTAAACCAGTTTATTTTAAAAACTAATTCTTTAATAAGCAGATGTAAGCGTAATATTGCGGATAGAAAAGATTTTATTGACGCAACCAATAAACAAGTAAATGCCTTACAGAAAAAACTTGATAAACAACTATCAATTGTAAACAAAATAAATAATGCAAAACCAAATTTTGCAAAATATATTTTTTCCTTTGGAATATATGCATATTTAATTTCTGAAAAACGAAAGAATAAAATTAGTGCTAAAATCAAGGCACTCTCTGATGAAATAAATGATCAAAAATCATATATTTCTACAATGGAAAAAGATATAAATAAATTCACTTCCAACATTGAAAATTATAATCGAAGCATTGATGATAAGAGAAAGTATATTTCAAAATCTAAAACTGAATTTGATTTGGAGATTAAGAAAAAAATAGACTGTGTTGAGCCGTTGAAAAACACCGTAAGCGTAGATCCAAAATTTATGCCATTAAAAAGCATATCCGGTCTTCAATATGAAAAAATCACAGGATGTTATATAATACGCAACACGGAAAACGACAAATGTTACGTTGGACAATCAAAAGATGTACTAAAACGATTAAAACAACATTTTAAAGGGACTATTCCTGTAAACTCTATCTTTGCTGAAGATTATTATACTTCAACAAAACAAGATAAAGAAAATTTGTTTGAGGTCAAAATAATTAGATTGAACACAAAAGATGAATTAGACAAAATGGAAAAACAGATGATAGCAGATTATGACTCATGGAACAATGGCTATAATAGAACTAGTGGAAACATTTAACATTAATAAAAAGCGACCGTTTGGTCGCTTTTATATATGGCTCTGATTTTGATTTTTTGCAATAATCATTGTTATCGCAAAGTGAAGTGTGATTGAAATTATTTTTGCTGAGCACCTGCAGATTGAGCGTTGTCGCTTGCTTTGTCCGTTGCATTGTCCGCTGTTGTCGCGTCGGCGTTGGCGTTGCTTTCGTTTGCTGCGCCATACGAATTTTCGCTATCGCTGCCTGTTTTATCCTTGCCTTTCTTTGACTTTTTCTTCTTTTTGTCCTTGCAGTCGGTATCCGCATCTTGACCGTTCTTGGCTTTTGCAGGAACGAGCGGTTCTTTGCTTTTTTTGTTCTTTGCCGTGACGATTATGACCAAAATTATGATTGCCAAAACGATACCCGACAGTGCGGATACGAGTTTTGTTGCAAATTCGGTTATGCTCAAAAGTAGATATAACATACTTTTATTATACAATTTGACGATAATATGTCAACTCTATCACTCAAAATGCGCCGCTTAATCTCACAAAATAATGAATAATCTTAAATAACGACATGCGTAAAATATGAAAGTAAATTCGTGTTACTGCATATTTTGTAAATTTTATGCAATTTTTATAAACAAAAACGCCATTATGCTTGAATATTCATTTTTTTTGATGTATAATGCATATGCATTATGAAAAAGAAACTTGCAGTCATCACCAAAGAAGATATGAAATCGAGCGAAATACGCGCTCACGTGCTTGCCGACATCGAAAGAGACGGCAGCTTTTCTTTGTTTGTTCTCGATGACGCGTCTCAAATTACCGACGAAGACGAAGTGTTGGTTTTCGGCGGAGACGGCACGGTTCTCGAAGTCGTAAGAGCGGTTGCAGACAAGAATATTCCTTTGCTTTGCGTAAACCTTGGCAATCTCGGTTTTTTGGCGGAATACGAAAAAGACGTCGATTCGCAATCGGTTATATCCGTGTTGAAATCTTCCGATTTGACCGAAAAAATGCTTCTTTGCGTGAAGTCTTCGAGCGGAATTTCCGAACGCGCACTCAACGAAGTTGTGATTCGTTCGCTTTCGTCACGTCCCATATACGTAGACGTGTACGTTGACGGCAAATTTGTCGATTCGTACCACAGCGACGGAGCAATAGTTTCGTCTCCGACCGGTTCGACGGCATATTCGTTGTCGGCGGGCGGTCCGATTCTCGCGCCGAATGTGTATGCTTTTGTGATAAACCCGATTTGCGCGCACTCTTTACATTCACGACCGTTGGTTGTCGGTGCGGATTCCAAAGTAGAACTCAAAGTTATAGGTGATTGTGCCTGCGTTTGCGTTGACGGCAACAGCACGTATACGCTTGAAAAAGGCGGAGTCGTAACCGTCGAAAAATCTTCAAAAACGGCAAAATTCGTCCGCTCAGGCGAAGACGATTTTTATAAAAAACTACTTAAAAAGATGAACAGGTGGGGCACTACGGAGTGCGCCGAAGGATAAGGTGACTATTATGGCCAGAGCAAATCGTCAACTCAAGATTTTGGACATCATTTCCAAACACGACATTGACACTCAAGAAGAACTCGTCGATTATTTACGCAGCGAAGGTTTCAACGTTACGCAGGCGACCGTTTCGCGCGACATTAAGGATATGGGTATTATCAAAACCCTTTCCGCAGACGGCAGACATTATAAATACGCCGCGCAACAGACCAAAGAAACGTCGGCAGCAGACAAATATCTCAATATGTTCAAAAACACCGTTATCTCTATCAAGAGTTCGGGCAATTTGATTGTCTTGAGAACGGAAATCGGCAGTGCAGGTCCTGCGGCGGAACTCATCGACAAACTCTCCTACGACGAAGTTCTCGGCGTTGTTGCAGGCGACAATACAATTTTCGTTGCAGTTGACGGCGTTGAACACGTTGACACCATTCGCAGACGTCTTGAAGACCTTCTCGAAGCAAATCGCATTTACAACTGATAATTTTTTCGATATATGTTAGCACAACTGACAATTGAAAACATTGCGCTCATCGATAAGTTGGAGTTGGAACTCAAAAACGGCTTGAACATTCTGAGCGGTGAAACTGGTGCGGGCAAGTCTATCATCATAGACTCGCTCAATTTTGTGTTGGGCGAGCGAGCCGACAAGTCGCTTATTCGCTATGGCACGGATCACGCGATCGTTCAGGCAGTGTTTGAAGATTATCTCAATCCGTCGGTTTCGGCATATCTCGACGATATCGGTGTCGAGTGTGAAGACGTTCTCATCATTCGCAGAAAAATGAGCGTTGACGGAAAAAACGAATGCAGAATAAACGGCAGAATTTCAACCTTGTCAATTCTGAAAGGTCTCACGGAATTGCTCGTAGACATTCACGGTCAACACGAACATCAGTCGCTTCTAAAAAGCGCAAATCACATAAAACTGCTTGACGATATAGGCGCGGCAAAAATCGCAAAAGTGAAAGAAGACGTGGCAAACTATCACGCCGAATACGTATCTTTGAAGCGTGAATTGTCGCGTTTCGGTGACGAGAGCGAAAGAGAAAGGAAACTCGATATTCTCACGTTCCAAATTGACGAAATCGAAAAGGCGGACGTAAAAGACGGTGAAGAAGACGAACTTCTTCAAGCGCGCAAACGTATTCGCAACATGGAGAAAATCCTTTCCGCACTCGGCGAAGCAAAGGATACGCTTGACGGATACGATTCAAACTCCGTGAGTACGTCGATAAAAAATTCTTCGTCGCTTCTCGGAACCATATCTGCATACGACGACAGTATCGGTCCGCTTATCGATAGGCTCGACGACGCGAAAATCGAGATTAAGGACATTGCCGACACGTTGTCCGATATGCTTGAAAAACTCGACTTTGACGCTAGAAGCGCAGAAAAAATCGAAGAAAGACTGGAAGTCGTGCGCAACATATTGCACAAATACGGCGGAAACTTTGAAAATCTGCAAAGATTCTACGAAGATGCAAAGAAAGAAGCGGAATTGCTCTCGGGTGCGGCACAAACGGTTGAAGAACTGCAAAACAGAATAGAGACCGCAAAGAAGAATCTCGAAAAAACTGCACGAAAACTCACCGAGCTTAGACATGAAGTCGCAAACAAGTTTGAGAGCGACATCACGCGCGAGCTTAAAGATTTGGGCATGGGCGGTTCGACCTTCAAAGTGGATTTTGTCACCACAGACGACGTTGACCAAATATCCGCAAACGGCGCAGACACTATCGAATTTTTGTTCTCGGCAAACGTTGGGGAGCCTATGAAACCGCTTGCAAAGATAATTTCGGGCGGCGAAATGTCAAGATTTATGCTTGCGTTCAAGAATATCGTCGCAGGCGTCGACGGTATCGGCACTATGGTGTTCGACGAAATCGACACGGGCATATCCGGCAATATTTCGGCTGTCGTATCCGAGAAGATGTGCAATATATCTCGTGACAGGCAAGTTATTGCGGTTACTCATATGCCGAGCCTTGCCGCAATGGCTGACAATCATTATCTGATTGCAAAATCTACGGAGAACGGCAAAACTCTCACGCACATCAATTTGCTCGAAGACGATACGGACGAAGTGGCGAGACTTATCGGCGGCAACGATTATTCGCAATTTGCAGTGCCGCACGCAAAAGAGATGAAAGCGTGGGCGGATAGATACAAAAAGTCTCTTGTAAAATAAGCCCTATCCAAAGATGCAAAAAAATCTCTTGCAGAAGAAAAATCGATTTGTTCTAAACTAAAACATAAAAAGCGGCATTCTATTCCATCGTAATGCCGCTTTTACATATAAAACTTTACATCAAATATATAGTTTGTATTGCAAATATTTTGAAACGAAACATGTTTATAGGATAAAATATGAGTGTTAACGGGATTGAAAAAGGAAGGTTCTTGCGCCTTCCTTTTTCACGTGCGAGATTAGTCTGTAAGCCGAGTTCTGTATTGGACGGTCATCTATCTAGAACGTACGTTTCCGCACGTTTCAAGCGAAGTGGGGAGTTTGCGGGCCGCTTTTCGTACTCCCGTTCTTGCATCGAGTGGGGTTTACATCGCGCATTGTCGCCAAATTGCGGGTGAGCTCTTACCTCGCCTTTCCATCCTTACCGCTTGCGCGGCGGTTTCTTTCTGTTGCACTGTCCTTGAAGTCGCCTTCACCGGGAGTTACCCGGCACCCTTGCCCTATGATGCTCGGACTTTCCTCAAATATTTCATGCGACCGTCTGGCTAACTCGCAAGAAAATTAAAACACAAATTTCAAAATAAATCAATCAAAACGCCTAATTTGCTGTATTTTTCGGCAGAAAGATTGAAAACTTGCCGTTTTGGCAACAATTCGAGCATGGTATACGCAATAACTGCAATCGTTCTCGTTTTTTTTATAGTGCTTTACGCAATTACGCGCACGAAAGAACGCGATCAATTTGCGATTTTCATATCCGACAATGATTTTAATGAAGAAGCAAAGAAATTTGTCAGAAGTATGCCGCTTCCCAAAGGCAGTGCAACGCAAAACGCCCAAAAGTATTTACGCGGTATCTCGTTTTGTAGATTATTGCTTAAACAAAAAAAGTATAAGGGAATTTTCGACGATTTTTTACAAGACGAAAATCCTGTGCGGATGCTAGAAAAAGTAGATTTCGAAAAATTGTGTGATTTGCCTTCTGTTAATAATAAAGCGCGCGCGACGCTGATTGCGTCATTTTGTCTCTCGTCCGACAGATTCGTTTTTGACGGCGACAGAGTGCAAGCGGCAGTTGAACGCCACAACGAGTTTAGAACACTTACTTTCCTTGAAATTATGTCAATGAAACAGGCGTTTTTGTACGTTTTGCTTGAAAAATTGTATTTCATATACGAAGATTTGCATACGATTGCGAAAGTTATGAAAATCGCAAGTAAATACGTGGGGGACGAAGGTTTGAGCGCAACAAATAAGAAGTTTTCAAAGTATTCGAAGTCAAAACTGTTTTTGAGCCTTTGTGCGATAGAAGCAAATTATTCGGTATCGACAGGACTAAACGACATAGTTTCCGTCATAGACAAATTGTATTCGACATATGTAAACGTGTTGACGTCTATAGCCGACGTTCTCAATTACGACTTTTCGAAGCTGTATTCTCCACTTGAAATTCTCGATAAATTCCCGATCTTTTCAAATGCGAAAGAGAAGTGCAAGATAAATTTTTTATCTTTGCTTTCAAAACTCAGCGACAAGGAAAATCTCGATGAATTTATGTACGCCATACGTCTTGAAAAATACGTTGACACCGCAAGTTCGGGACACGCACGAGTGAAGAGAATGGCAGTGTTAGGCAAATTTTTCGCTGCGTTTTCGCAATCGGAAGACACGTCGCTTTTGGGAGCGGCATTACGTTCCGATTTGCTGATGAATCTATATTTCGGAGATAATAAAAAGTCAAAATCAATCGATAGTATTTCAAAAATCATTGATTTTGAGAATACTCTTGAGCCGATATACAAATTTTCACCTATGAATTTCGGCATTTCCACTGCGAACGGAGTTTTGCATTTATCTCCGTATCTTCCCTCTGGAGTGAACTCGGCGGACGTCACTTTTTGCGAAAACGGCGTAAATTATGATTTGCATATCTGCCGCGGAGAAAAGAGAGAGATATATCTCAACGACACGAAGATAGAAGGCACTAGTTATATCAGGCTCCCGAAAATTCATGCGCGATTCACAGTTGTTGTGGAATAACACTTAATTTACAGTCGATTTTGCTTATTTGCTCGGTTTTGGGACGAAACTCGCCCCTTTTTGCGTTTTGCGATTGACTTATTCGGTTTATATTGTTATCATATTTTTTAGTATTTTATTCGTATGCGCGTATATGCGCATAGGCACAAATAGGAGTAATTTATGAAAGAGAAGATGGACAACATCAAAATCGCCGCTCTCGAGATGATTGAAAAGGCGACGACAAGCCACGAGCTTGCCGACGTCAGAGTCAAATATCTCGGAAAAAGCGGTGAAATCTCCCTTCTTATGAGAGATATGGCAAACGTCCCGAAAGAAGAACGCCCGAATATGGGTAAGATGGTCAACGAATTGAGAAACGCCGTTGAAAGCGTGCTCAACGAAAAGACCGAAAAAATCGAGCAGGAAGAGAAACTCGCTCGTCTCAAATCTGAAGAAATCGACGTAACTTTCCCGTCAGGCGCAAAGGAACTCGGCACTCTTCATCCGCTCACTCTCATCACTCGCGAACTAATCGAGATTTTCACGAACATGGGATTTTCGGTTGCCGAAGGTCCCGAAATCGAAAGCGACCTTTACAATTTCCAACTTCTCAACGTCCCGAAAGACCACCCGGCACGCGATATGCAGGACACGTTCTATGTCAACGACAATATCGTTTTGCGCACGCAAACGTCGGCAGTGCAGGCGCGTATTATGCAAAAGCAACAACCGCCTATCCGCATAATTTCTCCGGGCAAGGTTTACAGAAGCGATGACGACGCGTCACACAGCCCGATTTTCAATCAGTTTGAAGGACTTGCAATCGACAAGCATATCACCATGGGCGACTTGCAAGGTTGCTTGCAGACTTTTGCCGAAAAACTCTTCTCAAAGGATACGAAAGTGCGTTTGCGCCCGTCGTATTTTCCGTTCACAGAGCCGTCCGTCGAAGTTGACGTGACTTGCTCTATGTGTCACGGCAAAGGATGCAGAGTGTGCAAAGGCACAGGCTGGGTCGAAATTCTCGGCGCAGGCATCGTCAATCCGGCGGTTCTCGATATGTGCGGAATTGACAGTAGTGTATACAGCGGCTTTGCATTCGGTTTCGGCATCGACCGTATCGCAATGATAAAATACGGCATTCCGAACATCAAATTACTCTACGAAAACGATGTACGTTTTCTCAAACAATTCAATTAAGGGGGATATGAAAAATGCTAGTTCCTATTTCATGGCTCAAAGATTACGTTGACGCAGAAGTATCTCCCGAAACGCTTTCTAAAAGACTCGTAGCAATCGGCTTCGAAGTCGAAGACATTATATATCAAAACAAACAAGCCACTTCCGTTGTCGTCGGCAAAATCGTGAATGTCGAAAAGCATCCGAATGCGGACCGTTTGCGCGTCACGCAAATCGACGTCGGCACGAAGACCATACAAGTCGTCACCAACGTTCCCGTTGTGGGCGGCGAAACTATTGCGGTTGCGCTTGACGGTGCAAATCTTGCGGACGGACATAAAATCGTCAAAGGCGAACTTCGCGGCGTTATGTCGGAAGGTATGCTTTGCGGACTCGAAGAAGTCGGTGTGACAGAAGACGACGTGCAGGGACAGAAGATGGGAGACATCATCCGCTTTGAAGAAGGCACGACGCTTGGTATGAACGCTCTTGACGCGCTCGGATTCAACGACGTGATTCTCGACGTATCCGTCACGGCAAACAGACCCGATTGCAACAGTATTTATAAAATGGCAAAAGAAGTCGCAGTCGCGCTCAAAACGTCTTGCAGAGAACCCGAAATCGATTATAAAACCGTTGGCGGAAGTGTGAACGACATGGTGTCTGTTGACGTTGAAAACCAGACGCTTTGCCCGAGATACATGGCGGCAGGCGTGAAAAATATCAAGGTTTTCCCGTCTTCGCAAAAGATAAAATCCAGATTGAGAGCGGTTGGAATCAGACCTATCAACAATATCGTCGATATAACCAACTACGTTCTCACCGAAATCGGACAACCGATGCACTCGTTTGACAAGCGCGAACTCGAAGGCGGTCAGATCGTCGTTCGCAACGCAAACGAAGGGGAAACAATCGTCACTCTAGACGGAAAAGAAAACAAACTCAATCCGAGTATGCTCGTGATTTGCGACAGCGTACGTCCCGTGGCGGTCGCAGGCGTTATGGGCGGAGAAAACAGCGGTATAAAGGATGATACGACAGAAGTCGTGTTCGAATCCGCAAAATTTGCCCGCGACAACATTAGACGTACGTCCCGTGCGCTTAACTTGCGTTCGGACAGTTCCGCAAGATACGAAAAGGGCATTGATTTTGCATCTCAGGAATACGGCTTGAAGCGTGCGCTCACTCTCGTTTATCAATCGGGAAGCGGCGACATCGTAGACGGTCTTATCGACGTCAAAGTCGATTATCAAAAGGTGAGAGAAATCAAGTTCACCACCAAAAAACTTCAGGAAATTCTCGGCTGCAAAGTGCCGAAGAATACGCTTATTACCATTCTCGAAAGACTTGGAATCGAAGTTGTGGAAGGCGATAAATGCCTTATCGCAAAGGTGAAAGAAGACAGAGAAGACATCGTCGGCGTCAATGACATCGCAGAAGAATTTATCAGAGTATACGGCTATTCGCACATCAAGCCGACTCTCTTTGAATATGCATCGCTCACGCAAGGCGGCATCGGCGACAGAATGAGATTCTCAAACGTTGTCAAAAACACGCTCTCGGCATGCGGACTTTCCGAAAGCGTCACTTATTCGTTCACGTCTCCGAAATTCGTTTCTCAACTCAAACTCGATCGAAACGATTCGGCACGCAACGCAATCAAACTCGTAAACCCGCTCGGCGAAGCACTCAGCGTAATGCGCACGACACTCACGCACAGCATGATAGAAACGCTTGTATACAACATCACGCACTTCAACAAGGCGGCAAAACTCTTTGAAATCGCAAGCGTTTATCTCCCCAAATCTCTCCCGCTCGAAGAACTCCCGACGGAAGAACAAAGACTTTGCATCGGTATGTACGGTGAAGACGTGGACTTCTTCACGCTCAAAGGCGCACTTGAAAGAACGTTTGAAGCATTGCATCTCGACGTTAAATACGAACGCTCGACTCGTCCGTTCTTGCACCCGGGCAGAAGCGCGGAAGTGATTGTAAACGGCAATTCGGTAGGATTCCTTGGCGAAATTCATCCCGACGTTGCAGACAATTACGGCGTTGACGTACGCTTGTACGTTGCGGAAATCTCGCTCGACGCGATATTCAGCGACAAATTGCTCAACAAGAAGAAATACGTTGCGTTCTCCAAATTCCCGAACATCGAACGAGATCTTGCAGTCGTCGTAAACGAAGACGTACTTGCAGGCGATATGATAGGAGCGGTGAAAGACGCAAAAATCAAGCATCTTTGCGACGCGAAAGTGTTTGATACCTACAAGAGCGAACAAATAGGAAAAGGCAAGAAGAGCGTTGCAATGAGTTTCTCGTTCGCATCTTTGGAACGTACGCTCACCGATGACGAAATCGCAACGGAAATGGCACGTATACTCAACGTGCTTAAACGCAAAGTCGGAGCAAAAATAAGATAACGCCAACTTTTGCAAGCGGAATACGATGAAAAACGCACATTCCGCTTTTGCAAACGTACGTGTGCGTTTTATCGAAAAATTCAACTAAGCAGTGAATAATTTCGATAAAAACAATATTATATCATTTGATATAAAACAACAAACATGCAAAATATTACCGTTGCGAAAAGCAAAAAATTCGTCGCAACGATATGATTAAATGAAATACTATGTTCGATCAAAAAAGTCTGAATACACTCGAATATCCGAAAATTCTCGAACGACTTTCGCAATTCGCTCAATCGCAAGGCGGAAAAGCAAAGGCGAAATCTCTCGTGCCGTTTGAAAACATATCTCAGGCAAAAGACGCACTTGACGAAACGGCAGAAGCGGACAAAGTCCTTTTCGAGTATTCCATATCGCCGTCGTTTGCAGTCGACGATTTGACGGAAATACTCGTAAAAGCGCAGAAAGGTTCGGTGCTGTCAATTCCCGAAATTATGAAAGTCGGCAGGTCTTTGCGCTGTGCAAAACGCCTTAAAAAGACTATTCTCGAAGTGAAAGATTGCCCGATTCTTCTCGATATGGCGGCGAGACTCTACGAAAACGAGCCTTTGGAAGACAAAATTTTTGCTTCTTTTCTTAGTGAAACCGAAGTTGTGGACAACGCAACGAACGAACTCAGACAGATTAGAATTCGTATCCGCAAACTCAACGACAACGTGAGAAGTAAACTGCAACTTTTCATCACTTCGCCGCAATATTCCAAGTATTTGCAGGACAGCATCATCACAATGCGCGGCGACAGATACGTCATCCCCGTGAAAAGCGATTGCAAAGGCACGATACCGGGGCTTGTGCACGATCAATCGGCATCGGGATCAACGCTTTTTGTAGAACCGATGCAAATTGTGGAGCTCAACAACGAACTGAAAGTCGAACTCGTCAACGAGCAGATGGAAATCGAGCGCATATTGCGCAATTTTTCCGAAATCATTAGGGGAAGCGCGGACAACATAACCTGGTCGTACGATATCATCGTCGATATGGATATGATTTTTGCAAAAGGGCAACTCGCACGAGAATATAAGGCCGTCAGACCTACGCTGAACAACGACGGTCTGATCCATATCCGTGACGGCAGACATCCGCTTATCGACCAACATAAAGTCGTTCCCGTTTCACTCTCTCTTGAAAAAGACGAAAAACTGTTTTTGATAACAGGTCCGAACACGGGCGGAAAAACGGTCACGCTTAAACTCGTCGGTTTGTTCACGCTTATGGCAATGAGCGGACTATATATTCCGGCAAAACAGGCCGATTTGTCAATATTCGACGGCGTATACAGCGATATAGGAGACGAACAAAGCATAGAGCAAAGTTTGTCAACGTTCTCGTCTCATATCCGCAACACGATATCCATTCTTGACGTAATCACGGACAAATCTCTCGTTCTTTTCGACGAACTCGGCGCGGGCACAGATCCCGGTGAAGGCGCGGCGCTTGCAGTGAGCATTGCTCAGCACCTTATAAAAGTCGGTTGCAAGTCGTTCGTCACGTCGCACTTCAACGATTTGAAAGAATTCGCGCTAGTAACGAAAGGCGTCGTTGCCGCGTCGATGGAGTTTAACGCAGAAACGTTCTGTCCCACGTACAAACTCGTTATGGGGGCAATCGGCTCGTCAAACGCTTTGGCGATTGCAAAGAAACTCGGCTTATCCGACGAAATCATCGACAACGCTAAAAGCAAAATCTCTCTTGAAAAACGCCAGTTCGACAGCGTTCTGACCGCTGCGGAGCAAACGCGTATGAAAGCGGCCGAACTCGTGAGCGAAGCGTCCATAGACAGAGAAAATGCGGCAAAAGCCTTGAAAGATGCGGAAGCGGAGAAAAAACGCATCGCCGAAAAACGCGAAAAACTTGACGAGAATATCCGCAAAGAAACGAAACGTCTCATCGAAAACAGCGTTGAAGAAGCAAACGACGTTCTTGAACAGATAAAAGAAATTTTGTCAAAACCGCAAATCGAAGATAAAGATTTATTCGACGCGAGAAAACTCAAGAAGAAACTTGAAAATCTTCAGGCTGAGTACGAGCAGGAAGCAGTCGTCGAAGACGTAAAAGATGATTCGCCGCTTCGCATCGGTGACAACGTTTTTGTCAAATCCTTGCAAAAGAAAGGTAAACTGGTTGCGATAAATCAGCGCGGTGAAGCGCAGGTTTCGTTTGGAAAACTCACGACAAAAGTCAAAAAAGACGACTATTACAAGGTGAAATGATGGTTGCGCAGTACTCATGTTCGGTTGACGTAGAAGTGCCAAAAAACAAAAAAATTATGCAATGGGCAGGGATATTTGCCATTCTGTTCTCGCTCGGTTTTATTATGCTCAGCGTGTTTTACAGTTGGTATTTTATGATTGCTTTTGCATTTTTCTTTGCGGGCGGAGTCGTAAATCTCCATTTTTACAACGACGTAAAAAAGGAGTATTTGTACGAATTGTCCGAAACTCGGCTTACAATCGTTGGAAAGGACGTCGTAAATCGTCAAAAACGCCTTGCAAGCATATTGCTAAAAGACGTTACGGAGTTTGGAATTATGACAGACACGAGCGACAAACTTGACGTACTGTATTGCCAAAACGCATACGACGCAGGCGTTTATTCGCTGACTTTCAACTCCGAAGGAGTGAAAAAGACGGTTGCGTTTATGCCCGACGACTATATGATCGCGCTTTTGGACGAACATCTAAGTTTGCAAAATAAATAACAACCTAAATCAAAAAGTGTTTGAAATCTCTTTTGAGACACGAATTGCAAAATAGAAACGACACGAAAAAACACTCGATAAATCATTGAAAGAAAGAATATGGCCAAACTTATATATCTTGACAACGCCGCGACGACGAGAATATATCCCGAAGTCGCCGACTTGATTGCGGAAGAAAGCAAAAATGATTTTTTCAATCCGTCGGCATTATACAAGCCGTCGGTTGCGTTGTCCGTTAAAATCAGAAACGCAAGGGAAAGCATCAAGTCCGCTTTGCACGCGGGCGACGGAGAGTTGTATTTCACGTCGGGCGGAAGCGAAGGGGACAACACCGCGCTTTTTTGCACCAGAAAGCCTAAAGGAAGTCGTATTATCGTGGGGCTTGGCGAACACGACGCGATAATCAACGGTGCGGCACAACTTGCACAACAAGGATACGACGTTGTGTATGCGCCGATAAACGCCGACGGAAGCGTCAACGTTGAAGAATTTAAAAATTTGCTTACGCCAAACGTTGCGCTTGTGTCGATTATGCACGTCAGCAACGAAACAGGTGCAATCAACGACGTCGCAAGACTTTGCAAACTCACAAAAAAGGTTGCTCCGAACGCAGTTTTTCACAGTGACGGCGTGCAGGCTTTCGGCAAAATCAAAGTCAATCTTCGCGCTCTCGGAATTGATTTGTACACGATTTCCGCACACAAAATTCACGGACCGAAAGGTATCGGTGCGCTTTACGTCAAAAAAGGCACGCCTATCAAACCGCTTATCTACGGTGGCGGACAGGAAAAAGGGTTCCGCTCGGGGACGGAAAACGCACCGAGTATACTCGGCTTTGCAAAAGCGGTTGAAATTTGCATGAAAAATTTCGATTCCGATTTTGCAAAAAAATCCGCTTTCAAAGCGCAACTTAAAGAAAAACTGTTTTCGGGAATTGACGACGTGCAGATAATATCGGGCGATGAAAACTTTGCGCCCAACATCTTGACTGTCGCATTCAAAGACGTTCGCGGAGAAGTGCTTCTTCACGACATCGAAGACGACGGTATACTCGTCGGAATCGGCTCGGCATGCTCATCGCATCACGAATCGAGATTCAAATCTCTTCTCGGTCTTGACGAAAATCATAAAGACGGTATAATCCGATTCAGCATATCGTACGAAACCGACGAAAACGACATAGATTTCATAGTCAGAAAAATAAAATCAAGCCTTGAAAAACTGACGGGATATAAACGCGTATAACCAAAGAATCAAGCAAAATATAAGGATAGATAATGGAAAAAGTCATCATCATCAGATACGGAGAGATTTTTCTCAAAGGAAAAAACAGAGATTATTTCGAGAGCCTTCTTATCAAGAACATCAAGCACTCGCTCGGCGATTTGAAATTCGATTTCAAACGCTCGCAAGGCAGATATTTCGTCGAGAATTACGACGTTGACGACGAAGACGAGATAGTTGACAGACTCAAAAAAGTCTTCGGCTTATATTCTTTGTCGGTTGCCTTCAAAGTGGAGACAAAAGCGGAAGACGGTTTTTGCGATATAAAAGAGTGTTTGAAAGAACTTGCCGTGCGCGCCGAAGAAGATTGCAATCTAAAAGACGCAAAATTCAGAGTCACCGTAAAACGCGCCGATAAAAGAATACCCAGAGCGTCTTACGAAATTGCGGGAGAACTCGGCGGAGTCGTGCTCAAATACACGCATTTCAAGGTCGATTTGACACATTTCGATTATGATTTTTCCGTTGATATTCGCGAAAGCGGCTATTCGTACGTTTTCCTTGACGTGATTATGGGGGCGGGCGGTCTTCCCGTCGGTTGTTCGAGCAAGGGATTGTTGCTCCTGTCAGGCGGCATCGACTCGCCGGTTGCGGCATATATGATGGCAAAACGCGGAATGAAACTTTGCGCAATACATTTCTGCTCGCCGCCGTACACGAGCGAACGTGCAAAAGAAAAAGTCATCGAACTTCGCAACATCGTCGAAAAATATGCGACGGATATAAAACTTTATATCGTTCCGTTCACGGAAATTCAAATGGAAATTCACAGACTATGCCCGGCAGAGTTTATGATAACCATTATGCGCAGATTTATGATGCGCATAGCAACGATTGTTGCAAACAATGCCGAATGCAAAGCAATAATCACAGGCGAAAGTCTCGGCCAAGTCGCGTCACAAACGGTTGAAAGCATGACGTCAACGGAAGATTGCGCAGGGCTTCCGATTTTCCGACCGCTCGTTGCGTTCGACAAAGAAGAAACAATGAATCTTGCGCGCAAAATCGGCACTTACGAAACGTCGATAGAGCCGTTTGAGGATTGTTGTACGATATTCCTGCCCAAAAACCCGTCAATTCACCCGAAACTCGACAAGGTCAGAGAAGCGGAAAAGGCAATGGACATCGACGTACTCGTGCAAAAAGCAATCGAAGGAATCGAAATTGTCTGACGATTGCTGTTCCAAAAGTTCGGCAAAATAACCACACGTTATTGCAATTCAAAAGCCCGCATATTGCGGGCTTTTTGAATGTTTTATCCGATTTTTGATAATAAGTTATTAAAGGTTATGTCTTGTATCGTGATTTTTTCCAATCAAACCATAGAAATTTTTATTTTTCAGTCATAATAAAAATCGCTATAATCGGGATAAACCGTCCTTTCGATTTCCAAATTCACGTTTTGATTGTTTTTTATCGCACATCGCACCTTATATGTGCATGGCGACGGAAAAACCAACGTATCGGTGAAGCGAATCGTATCGTCGTTGCCGTTTATCACGCAAACAAGTTCTTCGATGCCAAATTGATTTTTGAATACGTGGTATTCGTATATAGGCTCACTGTTAAAAACGATTTCAACCGTCTTTCCGTCAAGTCGTATATCGAAATCAAAAGAATTTATTCTTTCAAATTCAAACGAAGAAGCAGGAAGTAAATCTTTTGAGAAGATACATTGTTTTCGATATTCTATCGGTGTATTTTCACTTGCAAGCATAACGGTTTTGTTTTTCTTGGTCGCATATTCGTCAACGTCGCATAAGGTCACGTCATCGGAATACTCGAAGTCTTGCGACAAAGTATACCTATCGGCAATCGCTTTCCACACGTCAAGACATTGTTTTGCGGGTAAGCCACCGCCTTTTTCATTCATACCTTTTTCAGAGCCGTGCCATACGACGACGGTATATTCTTGATTGAAACTTGCACACCATGCGTCCGAATTGCTCATATCGTTTCTTTGTGCCGTACCGGTTTTTGCGGCAACCTGAAAGGGCAGTGCCGAAAGCGTTCTTGCCGTCCCGTCGTTTACGGTGTCGCAGAGCGCGTAAGTCATTATATCGGCAGTGGCTCTTTTTATCACGCAATTAGAAACGTCGTTACGCACAAAAACTTTTCGTGAATCTTTGGATATAAAGTCAATGGGCGTATCGTCAAATTTATTTCCGCCGCTTGCAAACACCGAATACGCTTTTGCGACTTCGTAAGGGGATACGCCGTTTGCGGTCGCACCGAGTGCAAGTGCCATATTTTTGTCGGAGTATTCTAAATTTACGCCAAAATTAGAAATGTATTCCGCGCTTTTGTCCAATCCGACGTATGACATCGTTTTCAAAGCCACACTGTTCATCGATTTTTTGATACCTTCTTCAATCGTCGTATCACCGTAATATTTGTCGTTAAAGTTGCGCGGAGAATAGCCGGAATAGACGACTTTTTCATCGATAATCGGCATTGATAACGTCACAAGGTTTTGGTCTATTGCGGGAGCGAATACTGCAATAGGCTTCAAAACCGAACCTGCCTGCGCTTTTATTTCATAAGGTACGGAAGAATAGCTTGCAACGATTTCATGAGTAAGATTATCGATTACGATTATAGCACGATTGACGTCATCGCTTTCGCGATAATAATCGTCCTTTCCGATTTTCACAATTGCTTTTTGCAAATCCGAGTCGAGATTTGTATATATATCGTATCCCGAATTGTTTAGTTGATATTGAGTTATTCCGAGTTTTTTGCACGCTTCCGCGCCTGCTTTTTTGACGTACGTTGCAAGATAATCGGCGTTTTCACTTGAAACATTTACGTTGAGCGGTTGCCCGAGCGCGTTGTCATATTCGTTTTTTGACAAATATCCTTCTTTTTGCATCACGGACAAAACGAGATTGCGTCTTTGTTTGCAATCGTCGGGATTTGAAAGCGGTGAATACTTTTTCGGATTTTTTACGATACCGGCAAGCGTTGCGCACTCTGCAAGCGACAAATCACCGACGTCCTTTGAAAAATACAGTTTTCCCGCGTCCTTTACTCCGTATGCTCCGTTTCCGAAATATATCACCGAAAGATACATCGCAAGTATTTCGTCTTTCGTGTACTCTTTTTCCAATTTCTTTGCAATTGCAATCTCTTTCAACTTGCGTTTAACGGTTTTTTCTTGCGTTAGATGCGTGTTTTTGACAAGTTGTTGAGTTATCGTCGACGCACCTTCTTTTACTGATTTTGATTTTGCGTTGCTGACAAGCGCACCGACGATTCGCACGGGGTCGTAACCTTTATGCGAATAAAATCTCTTATCTTCAAGCGCAACGAAAGCATTTTTCAAATCGGTCGGAATATCTTCGGGCGCAAGATACGAATCGCCATGCACGTCGATTTTCTCTCCGAGAGAATCGTAAAAAACGGGAAGCGCGGTGTGCGTCGGCAAAAGACTTTCGTCGAGATTTACGCCGTTTGCCCACGCTTCGAAAATTCCGACCGAAATGCCTAAGATTAAAATCGGGAGCAACAATAGCGTGATAAGCGTAACAAGTATTATTTTTTTGCGCTTCGTTTTTTTTGAGTCGATAACCGAAACAATTTTTTCGTTTTGAGATTTTTTCATACAAATTATTATTGTTTTATCTTTATTTTTTATGTATAATAATTTATTAGGAAATAAAACGCGTGCGCTCGCGCACGTATATACGATATGAAGCGTAACTTATAGATAACGCAAAGGAAGAAAAATGTTTTACAAAATCAACACGTACGGCTGTCAAATGAACGTCCACGAGAGCGAAAAAATTGCGGGCATACTTGAAAAAATGGGATATACCGATTGCCCCGAAGGCGAAAATGCCGACGTAATAGTTTTCAACACGTGCTGCATAAGAGACACCGCAGAACGTCGTGCACTCGGCAATATCGGAGTGACAAAAGCGGAAAAGAAACGCAATCCGAATCTCATTCTCGCGGTCGTAGGTTGTATGCCGCAACAAGACGGCGTTGCCGAAAGCCTGAAAGAAAAATATCCGTACGTCGACATCGTTCTCGGCACGAGAAACATATCCGAACTGGAAGCCGAAATCGTAAAAGTGAAGACCTCTCGCGCAAAAGTCAAAAAACGCGGAGATAAGAAATATCGCTGCTACGACGTCGTTCAGCCCGAAAACTATCTTGAAATCGACGAAAATACGCCGCAAACGAGAACGAGTTTTCCTAACGCATGGATAAATATTATTTACGGATGCAACAATTTTTGCACGTATTGCATAGTGCCATACGTGCGTGGAAGAGAAGTTTCCAGAGATATGCAAAGTGTGCTCGACGAAGTGAAAGATTGCGTAAACAAAGGATATAAAGAGATAACTCTGCTCGGTCAAAACGTCAATTCCTACGGCAACGACGTTGCAGACGAAAAGGTTAATTTTGCAAACTTGCTTCGCGAAATAGACAAAATCGAAGGAAAATTCCGTGTAAGATTTATGACGTCGCACCCGAAAGATTTGTCCGACGACATCATTGACGCGATGGCAAAATCCGATAAGATTTGCTGCAACTTACATTTGCCCGTACAGGCAGGCTCGGATAAAGTGCTTGCGAATATGAATAGACGCTACGACAGAGCAAAGTATCTCTCCGTTATCGAAAAATTGCGTGCCGCCATGACGAACATCGGCATCACAACGGACATTATGGTCGGTTTTCCGACGGAAACGGAAGAAGATTTTCAAGATACGCTCGACTTGGCGGAAAAAGTGCGCTATTCAAATGCGTTTACGTTCATTTATTCGCCAAGAAAGGGTACGCCTGCGGCAAAAATGACGCAAATTCCTTATGCGGTGAAGCAGGACAGAATTGCGCGCCTTATCAAACTTCAGAACAAAATCACGAAAGAAATTTCCGAGACCTATATAAACAACGTATACGAAGTGCTTTGCGAAGACATTGCGCCAAAACACGAAGGTATGGTGTGCGGAAGAACGGAAAGCGGCAGACTCGTCACGTTTGAAGGGACGAAAGACGATATCGGCAAGTTTTTCAACGTTCGCATAGACGTTTCAAGGTCGGCGTCCCTTTTCGGACATAAGGAGTGAAAATGATTATCGACAGAGAAAAACTTTCTCCGATGATGAGAAGGTATTTTGAAATCAAAGAAAACTGCAAGGATTGTCTCTTGTTTTTCCGTCTCGGCGACTTTTACGAGATGTTTTTTGACGACGCAGTCACGGCGTCGAGAGTTCTCGATCTCACGCTTACGGGAAGAGATTGCGGACTTGACGAGCGCGCGCCTATGTGCGGAGTTCCGTACCATGCAGTTGATAATTATATAAGAAAACTCATCGAAAACGGCTATCGCGTGGCAATTTGCGAGCAGTTGAGCGACCCTGCGACAAGCAAAGGTCTCGTCGACAGAGACGTCGTGAGAGTGGTGTCCAGCGGTACGGTTATGGAAGAAGACATTCTCGACGAGAAATCTTCAAACTATCTATGCTCGGTTTTTACGAATCCGCAAGGTTTCGGCATAGCCTGGGCGGACATTTCTACGGGAGAATTCAACGTTTACGAATACGTCGGCGACAACTCGCTTGACAGGCTTTCAAATCTTCTCGGAAGCATATCTCCGAGCGAGATTATATGCAACGACGATTTTGTCGGCAAATATCAGAAAGTGCAGTATTTCGTATCGTCGGACAAACGCGCAAGATGTTACCACGATTTTGCATACTCGCTCTCTGCGGCGACGAAACGCATTTGTTCGTCATTCAAAATCACATCGTTGTCGGTGTTCGAACTCGACGACAAAAAAAACGCCGTATGCGCAGCGGGCGGACTTCTCGAATATCTTGCGCAAACTCAAAAGCGTTCGCTCGGACAACTCGGAAAAATCACGTTCCTACACGACAAATCGTTCATGATGCTCGACACGGCAACACGTCGCAATCTCGAACTTACCGAACGTGCGCGCGACGGCAAGAGAGCAGGCTCGCTTTTGAGCGTACTTGACAAAACTTGCACCGCAATGGGCGCAAGAACCATGAAAAGATGGATAGAACAGCCGCTTCAGGACGCCGATATGATAAACAAACGTCTCGACGCAGTGGAGACGCTCTGTTCGTCAAAAGCGGGCAGAGAACGCCTTTCTGACGCACTTTCACGTGCACGCGACCTTGAAAGACTCAACGGCAGACTTGCCTACGGCAACGCAACTCCGAAAGATTTGCTTTCTATAAGCGACACTTTGGCTGTTATACCCGAAGTGAAAGCGTCGCTTGACGGAGTGCAGACCGCTTTGCTCAAAAAAATCAATTCCGCTTTGCATCCTCTCGAAAAGGTGCAACTTGTCCTTGACAGCGCACTCGACAGAGACGGCGTAAACAGTTATAAGAACGGTGGATACGTCAAGAAAGGTTATGACGAGCAACTCGATCAGATGCGAGATATTCATATCAGCGCAAAAGAGTGGCTTGCAGAACTTGAAAGCAAGGAAAGAGATGAGACGGGAATACGCACGCTCAAAGTCGGATACAACAAAGTTTTCGGCTATTATATCGAAGTGTCCAAATCATTCACGGACAAAGTGCCTTATCGCTACGAGAGAAAACAAACTCTCGTGAACGGCGAAAGATATATAACGCAGGAACTTAAACAACTCGAAGATAGAATTTTGTCCGCAGAAGCGACTGCTAGCGCGCTCGAAGAGAAAATTTTCACCGAACTTAAAACACTTTGCTATGACAATCTTGCAAAACTTCAATCGAACGCAAGTGCCCTTAGCGCACTCGATTGCCTGCTTTCATTTGCAAACGTATCCGTGGCAAACGATTACGTAAAGCCGCTGATAAACAAAAAAGTGAAGTGCATAGACATAGAAAGCGGACGTCATCCCGTCGTCGAAACCCTGATTGACAAGGGCGCATACGTGCCAAACGACACGCTTTTGAATGACGCCGACGACAGAACGATGATTATCACGGGTCCTAACATGGCGGGTAAGAGCACTTATATGAGACAGGTTGCGATTATCACGCTTATGGCGCATATCGGATGTTTCGTGCCGGCAAAATCCGCTCAGATTGCTTTGACGGACAGAATTTTCACACGTATCGGAGCAAGCGATGATTTGAGCGGCGGTCAAAGTACGTTCATGGTGGAAATGATAGAAGTTGCGACCATTCTCAATTATGCAACTTCTTCGAGTTTGCTCATTCTCGACGAAATCGGGCGCGGAACGTCCACTTTCGACGGACTTTCAATTGCATGGTCGGTGCTCGAATACATAACGAAGAATATAAAGGCAAAAACGTTGTTTGCAACGCACTTCCATGAACTTACGGAACTTGAAGACCTTGACGGCGTAAAAAACTATCGCGTTCTCGTAAGTCAAGTGGGGGATTCAATCGTATTTCTTCACAAAATCGTAAGGGGCGGCGCGTCGCAGAGTTTCGGTATAGAAGTTGCGTCTCTCGCAGGTGTAAATAAAGCGGTTATCGAGCACGCAAAGAGCATTATGCATTCGCTCGAAGAAGACTCGAAAAATCGAGACACAAACGAAATGCTTTTGTCTTCCGCAAAGAAAAACGTCACGGCACAAGTCAGTCTTTTCGACTCGGGCGAGAGCAAAATCGAACGGCAAATCAGAGATACCGATGTTGACAATCTCACGCCGCTTCAAGCATTGACGATATTGTCAGATTTGAAAAAACAACTTGAAAATGACTAAAATCGGCATAAAAACGTTTAATATCACTTGATATAAAACAAAATATGTCGATAAACGGGCTCGAAATAAGGAGAACTTATGAGCAAAATAAACATACTTCAACCAAACGTTTTCAATATGATTTCCGCAGGCGAAGTGGTCGAAAGACCATCTTCCGTCGTCAAGGAACTTGTTGAAAACTCGATAGACGCAGGCGCAACTTCCATCGATATTCTCGTCGAACAAGGCGGACTTTTGAAAATACAGGTCAGCGACAACGGTGTGGGCATCGAAAAAGACGATATGCGCAACGCGTTTTTACCGCATGCGACGAGCAAACTTAAAAATATCACTGATTTGGATTCGCTCGCAACGCTCGGCTTTCGCGGTGAAGCACTCGCAAGCATTTCGTCGGTCAGTGAAGTCACGCTCATATCGTCATATAAAGGCGTTTCGTCAAAAATTTGCTTGTCAGGCGGAAAAGTTGCTTTAGAATGTGAAGATTCAAGAGCGCAGGGCACGATAATCACGGTTGAAAATTTATTTTTTAACACGCCTGCACGCTTAAAATTTATGAAAAAAGCGTCAAGCGAATTGCATTACGTCGAAGACGTTGTGAGAATGCTCATTCTTTCAAATCCTTCGATACGCATATCGCTTTCAAACGAAGACGGTCTGATCGTACGCAACGACGGTGGAACGCTTCTTGACGCAATATATTCGGTTTACGGTTCAAAAATTGCAGACAATTTGCTTGAAATCAAGCAAAATCAACAAGGCAAAATCAAAATTGCAGGATATGTGTCAAAAGTAGATTTCGTAAAACCGAACAGAACATATCAGACGATAATCGTAAACGGACGTGCGGTGCAAGACGTTACGGTGCAGACTGCAGTAGAAAAAGCCTATGCGGAATTTTTGATGAAACGCACGTATCCGGTGTTTATTCTCGATGTGCTTATGCCGTTTGACGACGTGGACGTCAACGTCCATCCGTCAAAAACAGAAATTCGTTTCGTAGATAAGCAAGCAGTGTTCAGCGCGGTTTATCACGCGACGCTTGACACCGTGAACGAAAGCATATCGGGCGTGGCATACGGTTTCGATATCGGCGACAATTCGGACGGTATTTTGGCACTAAACACACAAAATCAAGTCGATTTTGATCAAAACACAACCAAAAAAGCCGAAAAAATCGTTCAAACTCACATCGATACCTCAAAATTGTTTTCCGGCAAAACTACGCCAAAAAACTATACGTCGTTCAACGATTTCGGCTCGTTTTCGCCAAATTCGGGCGCAAACATATTGAAGGATTCTGCCTTGTCGGCATTTGGCGATAAAGATTTTGCGAATAGATTTATGACGCAATCGAACGAAATCGCAAGTGACGATTTTGTAAGCGATTTCAATCAATACCGTAATAACAATGCCGATACCATTTCTCAAAGTGATGAAACCGACGACGAAATAGGCGTTTTCGACGGGAAAATAGTCGGACAAATATTCGATACGTACATAGTTTGCGAACGCGGACAACTTGTGTATCTTATTGACCAACATGCTGCTCACGAACGAATTTTGTACGACAGAATTTTGAAAAAGTTCGACGTTGAATTCAAACAACCGCTTTTAATTCCGTACAAACTTACGATGACAGGCGAAGAAGAAGAGTATTTTGACAAGATTGTTCCGAATCTCGAAAAACTAGGCTTCGATCTCGAACATGACGGAAAAACGTATTTGATAAAGGCCGTGCCCGAACCGGTGTCAAAAGTCAATTTTGCAAAATTCTTTGCAGATTTGTTTGCGAATATGCAGAGCGAAAACGAACTTACGCTTGAAAATCTTCTCAAAGACAAACTTTGTCAACAAGCATGCAAAGCGGCAATCAAAGGTGGCGATTCGCTCTCAAGAGCGCAAATCGAACGCGTGATAAAGAATTACGTTGACGAAAACGGCAATTTGCCGACTAAATGTCCGCACGGAAGACCTGCGGTTATAGCGTTCAGCAAAACCGACGTCGAAAAAATGTTCAAGCGCATCGTCTGATTTTGCTAATATAATCGTTTTGACATAAAGCGCAAAAAACAAACACGTGACTATATCTCTATATATGGTTATAGAAAAACAAACAAATCCATATTATTGCGCGCACGCGCATACGCGTATGAAAACAGTTTATCCGCCAATCTTCATAGCAGGGCCGACCGCTTCGGGAAAATCCGCACTTGCGATAAAACTCGCCAAGCGATTTGACAGCGTCGTAATATCGGCTGACAGTATGCAAATATACCGCACGCTCGACATCGGCACGGCAAAAGAAGATAAACCGGTGCGCGAAAAAATACCGCACAAACTCCTTGATGTCGTCGATGCAAACGAAGAGTTTTCCGTTGCCGAATTTGCTCAAATGGCAAAAAGAGAAATATCGAAAGCGCAAGAAGACGGAAAACTTCCTATCGTTGTTGGCGGCACTGGATTGTATTTTGAATCGCTCCTTTATCCGATGAGTTTTGCAAACGTCATCAAAAATTCAGAACTTCGCGAAAAATTACAAGCGGAATTTCATGAACGCGGTGCTGCAGCCATGCACGAAAAATTGCGTGAACTCGACCCCGAAACTGCTCAAAGGCTACACGAAAACGACGAAAAACGCATCGTTCGCGCACTTGAAATCATTCTGACAACGGGAAAAACGCTTGCTCAATCTTCGGATAAAAAAGAAACGCCCGACGTTATTATGGTCGCACTCGACACCGACAGACAAAAACTGTACGAGCGCATCAACGAACGCGTTGACAAAATGTTCGATATGGGGCTCGTCGACGAAGTTTACTCGGTCGGCAGTTTTGCTTATCAATCGATGCAAGCAATCGGTTATAAAGAATTTGCACTGTACAAACCGCAATATAATGACGGTCATTTCACGCTTTCAACGCAAGAAATCGCCGAAATTAAGGACAAAATCAAGCAGCACACGCGCAATTATGCAAAACGGCAACTGACTTGGTTTAGAAAATACGATTTTATAAAATGGTTTGACGTGAACGAACAAGACAAAGCAATCGAATATATCGAAAATCAAATAAACAACAAAATTTGTCGCGAAAATGCGACCGAACAGGCATAAAAATGGACAAAAACAGCGCAATTCAACTCATAAAACAATGTGAAATCGAACTCAAAGATCAGTTTTCACGTCTTGACGACATAGCACTTTACAATCAGAAAAAGGTGCTTGACGCTTACAAAAATCAATCGATTCAAGCCCGTCACATGTTCGGAACGACCGGTTACGGATACGACGACATCGGACGTGACACGCTTTGCAGGCTTTACGCCGATATTTTTCATGCGGAAAGCGCAATCGTTTCGCCGAATATCGTTTCCGGAACACACGCGCTTACGCTAATGCTTTTCGGTGTTCTGCGTCCCGGCGACAAACTTCTTGCAATATCCGGCATGCCGTACGACACATTGACCGACGTAATTTTGGCCGAAAATAAAGGCTCTTTGCGTGATTTCGGAGTCAAATTTGATAAAATCGACCTGAAAACCAACCCCGATTTAACGCCCGAATTTGACCGCGAAGCCATAAAAATCGCGCTCGAAAACGAGCCTATAAAAGCCGTTTTCCTTGCAAGAAGCCGCGGGTATAGCCTTCGCCAAGCAATAAGCGTCGAGAAAGTCGGCGAAATTATCGCTTTTGTCAAAAAAATCAGTCCGAAAACACTCGTTTTGGTCGATAATTGCTACGGCGAATTCGTTGAAAAAATCGAACCGACCGACGTAGGCGCAGATTTAATTGCCGGATCGCTCATCAAAAATATCGGTGGCGGAATCGCGCCGACAGGCGGATACGTCGCAGGTCGAGCCGATCTCGTAGAACAAGTTTCTTATCGTTTGACCGCGCCGTCACTCGGTATGGAAGAAGGCTCTTACGTTTACGGTTATTTACCGTATTATCAAGGGCTTTTCCTTGCGCCGTCAGCCGTCAAAAACGCACTGAAAGGCTCGCTTTTGTTTGCAAAAGTTTACACTAAACTCGGTTTTGAAACACTCCCGCGCGCCGATATGCAGCCTTATGACATCGTAACCAGCATAAAACTCGGTTCTGCGGATAAATTGATCGATTTTTGCGGCGCAATTCAGGAAATTTCGCCGATTGACAGCAACGTAAAACCTATGCCGTGGGATATGCCGGGATATCAGGACCAAGTTATTATGGCTGCAGGCGCGTTTGTTCAAGGCTCGTCAATCGAATTGAGCGCAGATTCGCCGATAAAAGAGCCGTATATCGTATACGTTCAAGGCGGTTTGACTTACGAACACGCATATTTGGCGGTTTTGCACACGCTCGAAACCTTGAATTTTGACTGATAAATCCGATTAGAATTCGCTAGGCAAAATTCATTATTCGGAATAAGCGCATTGACAAAATAATGCGTTTTCTAAGCGAAAACGCATTATTTTATGTCAATATATGGTAAAAAAACACGCAAAAAAAACTCCTGACTCGTTCATTTTCAAAATAAACACACGAGATTATTTAAGCAGTTTTGACAGTCGATTTTCGGTGAAAACCGGAGTAAATAACAGCCAAAATATCAATAGTAAAATCGACAGTTAGAACGACAAGATAACATACGGTAATATAAACGGTAATATAAACGGAAAACAAGCGGTTAATTCGACGGTAAAACCATCCGAAATATCGACGGTAAAATCGACAGTAAAACAATCCGTAAAGTAATGATCGAAATATGACTGAAAAACCAAAGAATCAAAACAAATAATCGGATTTTTAGTTTTAGTTCAAAATTCGATAAAAATAATATATCAAGTGATATTAATATTGAATTCACTATTTAGTGGATATTTTACTACTATCTTTTCGTAAAGCTCAGGTTTTGCGAATAGAATTATACGGAGAGTTTTGAGAAAAATCACTCTATTCTACTCTGAAAAAAAATAAATTTTTCAAAAAAAAGTTATTATTCTGTTTCGCCCTAAACTTTTTAAAACGTGAGATTATGTTTTGATTGAATGATTGTTTTTATTCGACGATATATTGTTCTTGCGCGCTCACGCTTGTATCTCGGGATTTCGTGTCGCCTACACTTATATTTTTGAAAAAATATTAACACGCACCCATGCTTATTTCACATAAAGATTTACTTTTTGATCTCTATTGTAAAAATGAACCGAGACTCAATGTTCGGTTCATTTATTTTCAAATATTCGTTTAGCAACAATTTCTGCAAATCTCTGCTTATAAAATTGTTGATTTTTTATAGTCGCTTTTAGATTATTGTTTGTTTGCGCTCAGTTTCAATGTTTCATAACAGTTTTTCATATACAACGAATCTATCATTTGCGTCCCTGCAGACTCACTCAAAACGTGCGGCGTGAGATTGTTTTTCACAATTACTTCACAAAACGGCTCAAATTCAGGGCCGTAAATCGTGTCTTCAAAGGTCAAGTGTTTGATTTCACCTTTTGCACCGTACATTATTTTGCTGAAATGTACGTGCATATTTTTCGTTTTCTCTTCACCGATTCCGTCGAACATATCGTCGATTATACGTTGAAAATCGTCTGCTGTTTTGAGTGCGCCGCCCCATAAACTGTTCACATGCCCGAAATCGACGCAAGGATAAACGTTTGGAGCAAGCGCGCAAAGCTCGATGACTTCCTTCACTGTCCCGATTTGAGCCTGTTTGCCCATTGTCTCTGGACAAACGATGAGATCGTCGTCACCGTTTTGCTTGATGACTTCGAGAGCGCGCGCAAAATTATCTTTCGTACGTGCAAACGCTTCGTTTCTCGGTTGTTTTCCTTCAGCCCCCGGATGAAAAACACATCTAGATCCGTGAAAATGTCTGAGTGCTTTGAGCGACTGCGTCAAATATCCTATCGAATTGTCTGCTTTTTCTTGCTCAACAGACGCAAAATTGATGAAATATGGCGCGTGAACGCTCATTTCGATGCCAAACTCGTCCGCTTTTGCTCCGATTGCCTCGGCGGTTGCATCACTTATGCGCACCCCCTTACCAAAGGAATATTCAAAAAGGTCAAGTCCCTTGTTTTTGAGCCATTCCGGCATCTGAATCGTTGCCGAATACCCTTCTTTTGCAAAAGTTTCGTCGTGCCCGGACGGACCGAAAGTTGCTTTATCGTAAGTCATAATGTCACCTATCTGTCGTTTTTAGCCTTGTATCTTTGCAAATTCATCGCAATTTTGCAAAATACCGCGTATCTGTCGTTCGTCTTTTTCAAGTTGTGTTTTCAAATCGTCAACCGAATTGAATTTCGTAACTTCACGAGTGCGCTCGACAAAATAAACGATGACGTTTTTGCCGTACACATCCCCGTCAAAATCGAAAATATACGTTTCAACGGACACGCTGTTGTCGTTAAACGTCGGTTTTTTGCCTACGTTCGTCATTGACTCGTATATTTTTCCGTCAATATTGCAAAAAGTCGCATATATGCCGTCTTTGAGTGCCAGTCGCAAACTGTCGGGAGCGATATTTACTGTCGGAAATCCCATTCCCGTGCCTTTATGTCTTGCATGTTGAACCACTCCGCTCATGAAATAGGGAATGGCAAGATGCGAATTTAACTTCTTAACATCACCGCTTTTTACTAGCGATTTAAGATAAGTCGTTGACAATTTTTCACCGCCAACAGTCTCAAAAGGCACTATGTTCAACACAATTCCGTGCATTTCGCAATAATGTTTTAGCATATCGACGTTTCCGCCCGCATTCTTCCCGAACGTGTAATCCGCACCGACAACAATACATTTCACGTCGAAATTGCCGACGAGTTTATCAAGAAAACATTGCGGACTTATTGACATAAAATCTTCGTTGAATTTTGCGCCTATAACTTCGTCGAGACCGAGTTTTTCTAAAATGAAAAGTCTATTTTCAAACGTGCAAATCTGTTTATCTTTGCCGAAAAGCTCATTTGGGTCGTTAGAAAAAGTCAAAAGCGCACTTTCAACACCGTTGTCTTTTGCAAATTGTTTAGCACTTTCAACGAGCAAGGCGTGCCCCGTATGAATACAATCAAAAAACCCGAGTGCGACTGCAATCGGTTTGTCATATTGTTTTTCAAAATCAAGCACTTTTATCTTCATATCGTTATTATAGCCGTGTTTTCAATCTAAGCAATCCGTCTTCGTTTTCGCCGATTGCAACGATTTCACCATTGAGTTTTACAAGGAATAAACCGCTCGGCATATCATCAAACGGCAACTTTACACCGTTGAGTACCTTTTTCGCAAATTGTTCGTCAAGATCGAAGCAATCACAGTCACAAAGCACGTCGCCTATGTTTTTCAGGTATCTAAAAGGTTCTTTTTCAAATTCTTCAAGCGTAACTGCATCTTCAAATACAAAATTGCCGCTTTGAATTCTGTTTATCGAACTCATATATCCGACCGTGCCGAGAGCGTGAGCAACGTCGCGCGCAATCGAACGGATATATGTACCGCTCGAACACGCAATTTCAAAGGCGTACTCGTTTTCGGATAATACGTAATTTCCGTTTGCAAGATGAGCGACTCCGTCCACTGCTTCGATGAGTTTTACGTGTATTATGTTGATGCGTTTTGGGGCGAGATTAACCGTTTTCCCTTCTCGCGCCAAATCGTAAGCGCGTTTCCCGTCAACGGATTTCGCACTGTATTGCGGCGGTATTTGGTCAATTTCTCCGCAATATGAAGAGACAAAAGCAAATATTTGCTCTTTTGTTGGCAAAATGTCGCTTGTTTCAACCACTTTGCCTGCTCCGTCCAAAGTGTCGGTTTCTTTTCCGAAAACGAAAGTTGCCTGATATACTTTTGTTTTCTCTTGCATAAAATCGAAAAGTCTCGTTGCAGTTCCGACGGCAACAGGCAAAACTCCCGAACCTTGCGGATCGAGTGTGCCGAGATGTCCGACTTTTTGTTTTTCACCGCTTGCTCTACGCAAAATGCCGCGAACTTTCACGACCACGTCGCTTGACGTCATACCGAGCGGTTTGTTGATGTTTACGAAACCCTTCATGTCTATTTGATTGTCATATTTGAAAATTCAAATATAACTTGTCGTTTCCCGTTTTTATATCGAGACAAAATGCATGTTTTGAATATTGTCGTCGTTTTCGATATTCTAATAAAGTATATTCGATGCAAGTCGCACGAGTTTTTCAACTATATCTTCCATATATCCGTTGACTCTGCAACCTGCCGCGTTTTTGTGTCCGCCACCGCCGAACTCGTTTGCTATTTCGATTGCGTTGACTTCACCTTTGGTGCGAATGCTCAATTTGAAATTGTGAGTGCCGACCTGCGACAAACAAAGCGCAACTTTCACGCTGTTGATGTCAAGAAGTTCGTTGACTATGCCTTCACTGTCGCTTTGCGTTGCACCGGATTTTGTAAAATCGTCGATTGTTATCGCAATCACGGCAATTCTGTTGTCATGGAAAAATCGAGCCTTTGACAAAGCAATCGCTTTGAGTTTGAAACGCTCGAAGGTAGTTGACCTGAAAACCTTGTAGATAACGTCCGCACCGTCGAAGTCATATTCCAGAAGATCGCAAGCAATCTCGTGAGTGCGTTTGGTCGTGTTGGGCAACGTAAAACAGCAACTGTCCGTAACGATGCCCGAAAAAAGCAACTCGGCAACGTGATCGTCAATCCCCTTAAGCTCTTTTGCAAGCTCAAAAACTATCTCGGCGCATGCGCTTGCAGACGAATCGACATAGCAAAGCGCCGCAAATCGTCTAAAAGACGCATGGTGGTCTATGGCGATTGTAGATTTTGCAGCCAAAAAAGATTTCATGCATTGTCCGAGTCTGTCAAGATCGCTGCAATCGACGCTTATTGCAAGCTCGTGAACGCGTTTTTCGGGAAAAGATACGCATTCGCTTGCGTACATGCACTTATATTTGTCCGGCACAGGCGTGTCGCAATAACAAACCACCGTTTTACCTTTGTTTTTCAGCAAAACGTAAAGCGCAAGCATACTGCCGAGTGCGTCACCGTCCGGATTTGTGTGACAATATACGGCAATATCGCTTGCGTGAGAAATTTGTTTTGCGATTTCGCTTATCGAATTGTTGTGCATCGGTTTTGATTATTCCGCGTCTTTTTGAGCATCTAATTCGGTATTATTGCTATTTTGAGCGGCGCGTTCGCTTTCTTCGCGCTTAATTCGAGCAAGAATACCGTCAATCTTTATGCTGTAATCCACGCTATCGTCAATGATGAAGTTCAGTTCAGGCAAAAGTCTGATTTGCACGGCGTCTTTCAACATATTGCGGATGAAAGAGCGCGATCTGCAAATGGTGTAATAGGCTTCTTGCACGTCTTCTTTGTTTTTTGCATAGATTGACAAATACACTTTCGCGTATTTGAGATCGGGCGTGGTGTAAACCTTGGTCACGCCGACGATTGCGTCTTTAAGACGCGGATCTTTGATGTCTTCGGCGATGACCTTGGTTATTTGTTTTGCGAGTTCAGCGTTGACTCGCTCCATTTTAATCTTCATTCGTTTGCTCCATTGTGAAGGCTTCAATGACGTCGTCAACCTTCACGTCCTGATAGTTTTGAAGCATTATGCCACAATCGAAGTTCTTCGCCATTTCTTTGACGTCGTCTTTTCCGTGGCGTAAGGACGCAATCTCGCCCGTATATTCCACCTTGCCGTTGCGTATAAGTCTCGCTTTCGCTCCGCGAACGATTTTGCCGTCGGTGACGTGGCAACCTGCGATAGTGCCGACACCGCTGATTTTGAAGAGTTCGCGAATCTCCGCAGATCCGAGAATGGCTTCTTGAAACTTTGGATCGAGCATACCCTTGACAGCCTTTTCGATGTCTTCGATAGCATTGTAAATGATGTTGTAGAATCTGATATCGATATGTTTTTGTGCGGCGAGTTGTTTTGCGTTGGTGTCCGGGCGGACATTGAATCCGATGATAATCGCACCCGAAGTTTCTGCAAGCAAAACATCGCTTTCTTTGATTCCGCCGACTGCGGCGTGAATGATATCGATGTTGACTTCTTCGTTGCCGAGTTTTGCAAGCGATTGTTTGACCGCTTCGACAGAGCCTTGAACGTCCGCTTTGATGATGAGTTTGACGGATTTGAGTTCGCCTTTGGAAATCTTGTCGAACAAATCGTTGAGAGACACTGCGGTGTTCTCGTTCTGATTTGCGGCGAGCTTAAGTTTTCTCTCTTCAGCGAGTTCTCTTGCAAACTTTTCGTCTGCAACGACGTCGATACGATCGCCCGCTTCGGGAACGTCATCCCAACCGGTAACGGAAACCGGAGTCGACGGGCCCGCTTTCTTGACTTTTCTGCCCTTGTCGTCAATCATCGCGCGAATCTTGCCCGTGCATACGCCTGCAACGACATTGTCTCCGACGTGCAAAGTGCCGGTTTGAACAAGGATAGTTGCGATTTTGCCAAGTCCTTTGTCAAGTTTTGCTTCGATGATTGTACCGCGAGCATTTCTGTTCGGGTTGGCTCTGAGTTCTTCAACTTCTGCGCGGACGAGAATTTGTTCGAGCAATTCTTCAACGCCCATACCCGTTTTTGCAGAAACTCTGACGACGGGAGTATCTCCGCCCCATTCTTCAGGGGTTACGCCGTTTTCCGCGAGTTGCGAAAGAACTCTGTCGGGATTTGCACCCGCTCTGTCCATCTTATTGAGAGCAACGATAATAGGCACGTTTGCCTGTCTTGCGTGGCTGATTGCTTCTATTGTTTGCGGCATGATACCATCATCAGCCGCGACGACGAGAATCGCAATATCCGTAACCTGCGCACCGCGAGCACGCATTGACGTGAACGCTTCGTGACCCGGCGTATCAAGGAACGTAATCGGAGAGCCGTTGAGCGTGACCGTATACGCACCGATATGCTGGGTTATGCCGCCTGCTTCGCCGCCCGTAACGTTGGTCTTTCTGATGTAGTCGAGAAGAGACGTTTTGCCGTGGTCGACGTGTCCCATAATGGTGACGATAGGCGGACGCGGAACGAGATTTTCAAGTTCTTCTTCATCGTCCACTTCTAGTTGCGCCGTAAGCGTGTCTTCGAGCGTAACATCGGGTTTGTATTCGAGTTTGATGCCGAATTCGTCCGCAACGAGTTCAGCCGTGGCAAAGTCGATGCTGTCGTTTATCGTCTTCATTATGCCGAGAACGAAAAGCGTCTTGACGATTTCCGCTGCGGATTTGCCAATCTTCTCGCTCAAAGTCTTGATTGACACGGGGTCTGTCGTGATAACGGCGTTTTCAATGATAACGGTTGCAGAGTTGCCACCGCCGCGGTTCTTGTTGACCTTGTAGTTGCGCACAACCACTTCACCGTCTTCGTCATATGAAATCCTGTCGTCGACGATATAACCTTTTTTGAGCAACGCGCGCTTGTTCATCGTGCGGTCGTCAAACTTATTGCTGTTTGCGTTTCCGTTTTGCTTGCCGTTGTTCTTGCCTTTTTGCGCAGCAGGTTTAGGAGGAAATTGCTGTGCAACGTTTGCAAGATTGGGCGTGCCTTGACCGGGGCGACGTGCAACTTGCGCTCCCGCTTGACCGCTTCTCTGACCTTGTCCGCCTTGACCTTGCGGTCTGTCTTGTCTGTTCGGACGCGGTTGCTGATAACCGCCTTGTCCGAACACGCGGGTCTGTACTTTCGGCTTCGGCGTTGGCGGAACGTAAATTCTGCGCACTTCGCCGTTGGGAAGAATTTCGGAAGTCTCCTGCACCATATCGTTGAGAGATTTGTTCGCTTCGGGAGCAGGCTTTTGTTCTTGCTTTGCCTTTTGCTCTTTTTGCGGTTTTTGTTCCTGCGCTTTCTGAGCAGTAGGTTTTTGAGCGGGTTTTTCGGCTTTCGGTGCTTCTTTTTGCACGTCTTCTTTCACCGCTTCTGCCTTGACTTCTGTCTCTTCCGTCTTCGTTTGAGCGGGAGCCGCTTTCGTTTCCTTTTCGGTTGCGACTTCGACTTTCGCTTCAACCTTTTCTACGGGTTTTGCGACTTCTTCCGACTTCACTTCTACGGTTTTAGTCTCTTCCGCTTTCTGCTCGGCTTTGAGTTTTTCTTCCTTTGCTTTTGCCACAAGTGCGTCGCGTTTTGCTTTTATGGACGCCATAATGACGCTTGCTCTCGATTTTTCGCGAGAGATAGCGGTAGAAAGTTCCGCAATAGCGGATTTGTACTCACCGAGTTTTTTCACGGGATCAACTGTTGTTTCTTTTTTGATTTCGGGCATATTCACCTCAATAAACTGATAATTGCGTTTGCCAAGCCGTCGTTTGACACTGCAACGGCGTTCACACCGTCGCGGTGCAATGCCTGGCAAAGACCGTCAACGACGAACACGGGACGGTCGGACAACTTCGCCAATATCCTTTCCTTATACTTATCGCTCGCTTCGCTCGATACGAGAACGACTTTCGCCTGCTTTTTCTTTTCGCATATAATTTCTTCGCCGTAAAGCACGCAACCTGCGCGTTGTGCAAGACCTATATACGATTTGATTTTGTCAGTCATCGATTTCTCCGTATATCTCGTCACCGACGTTCTGTCTGAATGCGGAATTGAGCATTTTTTTCTTGATAAGTTTTGCTTTGCACTCGCCGCTTTCATGCACCCAAACGCCCCTGCCGTCCGCTTTTTTCGAGCGGTCGACGCAGACTTTTCCGTCCTTGTCCATAAAAAAACGTATCATTTCGGATTTGTCGGCGTGTTCGTGACACACAATGCACCTGCGAGTGTTTTTCGGATTTGACATATTAGTCTTCCTTTTGCTCCTCTGCGTCTTGATTGAGCGTGGAATAAGGTTTGACGTCTATCTTCCAGCCAGTAAGTTTTGCGGCAAGACGAGCGTTTTGTCCGCTTCTGCCGATTGCAAGAGAGAGTTTCTCGTCCGGGACGATAACTTTTGCGTTCTTCTCTTCTTCGTTGATGGAGACCATAAGCACTTGTGCCGGGCTGAGTGCGCGTGCGATATATTCTATGGGGTCTTCGCAATATTCAATGACGTCGATTTTTTCGCCGCCGAGTTCCGCCACGACTGCGTTTACGCGGACGCCCTTGTTGCCGATGCAACTACCCACTGCGTCAACGTTGGGATCTTCGCTGCTGACTGCAAGTTTGGTTCTGAATCCCGCTTCGCGAACGATGCTGTTGATCTTCACAAGACCTGCCTTGATTTCGGGAACTTCCATTTCAAAGAGTCTACGCACAAAACCTGCCGAGCTTCTTGACACGATAACTTGTGCTCCGTGCGCACCGTCACGAATCTTCTTTACGTACACTTTGATCACGTCGTTGACGTTGTACGTCTCGGTGGGCACTTGGTCTTGTTGCATCATCACGCCTTCCATTTGCGTGCCGGTGATTTCGACATAGACGGTGTTGCCTTCCTTGCGGCGAACGATTGCGCTGAGAATTTCGCCCGTGCGTTGGCTCATTTCGTCCAAAACAAGATTCTTCTTATAGTCGTTGATGCGTTGCAAAATGACTTGTTTTGCGGTTTGAGCGGCGATACGAGAGAAATCCTTGGGCGTGATATCTTCGATTACGACGTCGCCGAGATTGTATTTCTTGTCGATGTCGCGAGCGTCTTCGAGAGAGATTTGCGATTCTTCGTCTTCCACTTCTTCAACGACGAGTTTGTGTGCGTACACTTTGTACGTCATCTTCTCTTCGTTAAGGCGAACGGAAATCTGGCTCGCAAAACCGTATTCTTTCTTGTAAGCGGACACGAGACCCGCTTCGATGGATTCAATCATCGATTCTTTGGGAATACGTTGTTCTCTTTCAAGGTCGTCAAGTGCCTGAAAGAACTCTTTGTTCATCATGGTAGTTTCCTCCTAAAACCTTACGTACGGTTGTACTTTGGTCAATAAATTTCTTTTGAGTGTTATATCCTTAGGCTTTTTGCCGTCCGTTCTGACAACCACGTTTTCGTCGTCAAAACTTATAAGCACGCCGTGGGTTTTGTTTTTCTGAGCGTCGATACATTCGATTTCTGTGTCAAGTGCCCTGCGATAGTCGTCGTCTGTCACGATTTTTCTGTCAAGCCCCGATGACGAAACGTTGAGCACGTAATCGTCCGCAAAATCGTCTTCGAGCAGGTCAAGCGACGCCGAAAACAAATTGTGCACTTTCTCGCAATCGTCAAGGCCTATACCTTCCTTCTTCCACAAATATGCCTCAACGGTGAGTTTTCCGTATTGTTTGTAGAAGGACACGTCCACAAGCTCGATGCCGTCGCCTGCACTTTGGACGGCAGCCAACGCAAGATTCTTCACTTTTTCGGCAAGCTCTGCCGACACGAGTTCGTTTGCCATAAGCGCTCCTTTGCCTTATCTAAAACAAAGAGTGAGCCATCGCTCACTCTAGTAAATCTTACTATCGTATTTATACCTTACCACATTTTTTCGCCGATTGCAAGCAAAAATAGTATATTATTTATAAATATATAGTTTATTTATAACTTATAACGCCACATTTTCGGTTTCGGATGTCGATTGTTGTCGATTTTCATCGGCAATCGACAACGCATAGCGGTAAGAAGTTGCTACATTCTTGACACAATCACTTTCAATGCGCCGAACGTGGCAAACACGTCGCTCAAAGCGCGGTGCGCGTTGTCGTGCGTGATGTCAAAAGCTTTGGAGATTGTTTCCAACTTGCAGTTTGGCAATTCGGTCAGATAGCGACGCGCAAGAAGGAGCGTGTCGCAAAGCTCGTTGTCAAAAACGTAGCCCTGCTTTTCGGCTATGCGAGCGACAATCGGAAAATCGAAGCCGGCGATGTTGTGTCCGCAAAGTATACTTCCGTGCGCAAACTTGAAAAAGTCGGGCATCACGTTCTCTATGCTCGGCGCGTCAAGCACCATTGCGTTGTTGATGTGCGTGATCTCGGTGATTCTTTCGGGTATGCTTGCGGTTGGCTTGACAAGCGTCGAAAAAGTTTCCGTAGGCACTCCGTCCACCACTTTGAGTGCGGAAAGCTCGATGATTTCGGCAAGGTCCGTCTTCACATCGGTGGTTTCAAGGTCAAACACAACAAAGGTTTTGCCCTTGAAGTATGGCGAGATTTCTTCCACTTTTCCGATATCTAAAAGGCTCTTCACCGTATTATCAACGTATTTTTGCGGGAAAATCGTCGTGTATTTTTCGGGAACGGGCTTGACGGAAGTCAAATGTATACTATCAAAATCGATGTTCGCTTCAAACATGGCGTTAATCATAAACGACCATGCTCCCGAAAACTGCGACCAACTCACCTTGCCCATACAAATCACTTGCGATTGGTCTTTCAGAGACACGATTTTGTCGGCGGTTTCGTCGTTCGAGCAAAAACATACGCCTTCGATTTTACCTGTCGTGTCGTCAAGCATGAACTTAACGAATGGCAACGTTTCGCTTCCCGTTTTCGGGTCGTCGGGCTTGTATTTCTTGTTTTTATAGGATTTTTTCTCTATTCCGAAGATTTTTCCGCACAAAACGATGTTGTCGCACGCCGACTTAACGTCGATTATGTAATTCGGCAGTTGTGTAATGCTCTCCATTTTTCCGCGCGAATAGACTTTCTCTCCAACTCTTGCATTGACAAGTCGCACCGAACTGTCGTGATGAACGGTGGTGTCGATATGCAAATCTTCATCTTTAAGATTTTTCAAGTCGACGATTTCTTCTTCTGCAACTATGTCTATGTACTGATTGAACGAGCAATCGAGAAAATCACGCAATTTATCCAGCGTATCGCCTGCGATAAGCATTTTGTACGTCGGTGTATCGAAAATAAACTTCACGTCTATGTCGTTGTCTCCGACTTCGATATTCAACGTATCGTCGTTGATACGGCGAAAAATGAGTTGATTGTATCTGTTGAAAAATTCAAGAATCTTGTTCTTGACGACGTTGTTGTCGGCGTATGTGCGGATATACTGCACGCTCACTTTGACACCCGAGAACATTTCTTCAACTATGCCTTGCACCTTCTTTTTGCTCTCTTCGTCAAAATCTCTCACTTCAAACGCCGATATTATAAAGCGCACGACGAGTTCGCGCTTATCTTTATAATAAGTCGCGCTGCTGAGTTTCAGCATGGGAAACTCGCCTTTGCTTTTCAACGTAAATTCTTCAAAAAATTTGGTCATATCTTGCCTTTATTATTATATATCAAGTGATATACAATGCATTTTATCCACTGTTCAGTCGTTTTTTTGTGTTTTTATACCGTTTTGTGGCGCTTTTACGGTTTTCAGTCTTTTATGGCTTCGTTGAGCAGTTTTTCAAACTCGACAAGCAAATCTTTGCTGTCAACTGTTTTGAATATCTTTCCGCCTTTCAAAATAACCGATTTTTCTTTTCCGCCGGCAATACCCAAATCGCTGTTTTCACCTTCGCCGATACCGTTGAGCGGACAACCGAGCACCGAGATCGTCAAAGGCTTGTTGACTGCCGCCGTGAGCATCTCAACCCTGTTTGCAAGCCCTTCCACGTCGATTTCAGTACGTGCGCAAGTGGGACAAGCCACCACTTCGACGGCGTTATTGCGTATTCCGAGAGTTTGCAAAATCTTGCGGCCTGCAAGCACTTCTTCTTTGACGTCTGTCGAAAGCGAAACTCTTATGGTGTCGCCTATGCCTTCCTGCAAAAGCGTTCCTATGCCTATTGCCGATTTAATAAGCCCTGTGCGCAACGTCCCCGCTTCCGTAACGCCGATATGAAGCGGATAATCGCACTCTTTTGCAAGCATACGATTTGCTTCGACGTTCACGAGTGTATTCGAAGCCTTTATTGCAACGACTATATCTTTCATGCCCTGACTTTCAAAGACGTCGGCACATTCGAGCGCACTTTCGCACAACGCGCGCGCCTCGTCCATACCTTTGAATTTGGGATCGAGCGAGCCGCCGTTTACGCCCACGCGCACAGGCACTCGCATATCGACAAGTCGTTTTGCAAGGTCTTTTATCTCTGAAAAATCACGCATATTGCCGGGATTCATACGAATTTTCTTCGCTCCGTTGTCAAGCGCGAGATGTGCGAGTTTATAACTGTAATGTATATCTGCAATCAGCGGCAAACCGCATCTTTTCGAGATTTCTCCGAATGCGTACGCCGACGCTTCGTCGGGCACTGCCAGACGAATTAGGTCGCAACCGACCTTTCTCAAATCTTTGATTTGTTTGAGCGAGCCTTCGACGTCGACTGTCTTAGTGTTCAGCATCGACTGCACCGTTATGGGTGCGTCTCCGCCGATTGCCACGTCTCCGACGAAAACTTTGCGAGTGTTTCTTCTTTTCATAGTCGTATTTTGTAAGTTATTTTATCTTTTCACAAGGTGGAAAACGTCAAGGAATACCGCAAGTACGATCAATAACACGAGTCCTACCGTGTGTATGATCGCTTCGATCTTTCTCGGGACAGGCTTTTTGAATATCCATTCAATCAGCGTAAACAACATTCTGCTTCCGTCAAGCGCCGGGAACGGCAATAGGTTCATAACCGCCAAGTTTGCGGAAATTATCGCAACGACGTATAGGAACGAATCGAAACCGAGCGCGGACACCTTTGCCATGGTGATGATTGTAGTTATTGTGCCGCCTGCGCCTTCGATGCCCATTTTGCCCGTGATCAATGCGCCGAGCGACGCCAAGATCTTGAACACGATGAAGAAACAGAAACTCCATGCTCTGCCGAAAGCAAGGAAAAACGGAAGTTTCGCTCTTGCGATCGTGCGAGTTATGCCGAAGCCGTAACTGTAAAAACCGTCGGCGTCTTCCGGATTTGCGCCTTTTTGCACTTTCATCGTGCTTTGCTCGCATATATTGCCGTTTTCGTCGTATCTGACAACGGTAAACAAAATCGCGTCGGTAGAATCGCAAGTCGCGAGATATTCTTCGTACGGAACGGGTGTTTCGAGTTTATCGCCGTTCACAGCGTAAATGAAATCACCGTCCTCAAACGGATTGTAATAAAACTTGCTTGCGTTGATTTTTATGCGCTTTCCGTCTCTCAATACGTAAAACCGTGCATTGTCTCCGATGTTGCTGAACGCCTTGTCAAGATCTTCCGTCGTCATGAGATTGATTTGCTTTCCGTTGACGGACAAAATCGCGTCGCCTTCCATAAACACGTTTTCGTATGACGGAACGTCGTAAGTTCCGACGACGTAAGGAAGAGGCTGTCCGTATGCGGTGAAATAAATCGTAATGATCAAAATCGCACTCAAAAAGTTCATGAATGCGCCCGAAAACAGCACTATAAGGCGTTTCCACGGCTTTTGATTGTTGAAAGCGTCGGGATCTTTGACGATATTGCCGTTTGCGTCCTTTATCTGATTTCCGTCTTCGTCAAGGAGCGCACCGTCGGCGTCTTCACCGTGGAACGCACAAAATCCGCCGATGGGAAACGGACGGATTGAAAACAATTCTCCTGTCTTTTTGTTTTTCTTCTTGAAAATCTTCGGGCCGAAACCTATTGCGAATTCATCGATTTTGAACCCGAGCAACTTGCCTGCCGTATAGTGACCGAGTTCGTGAACGACTATCATCACCATTAGCGCAAGCAACGCAAGAAGAACGTAACCTATATAGGCGAAAACTTCGCCGACCGTTGCGGACAATATACTCAACATCTTATACCTATCACAGAATAAGTGTATTTTCTGGCTTGCTCGTCTATGCCAAGAATATCTTCGAGCGCGACTTCACCCACTTTCTTGAACTTCGCATAAACTTTTGCAAGAGTGTTTGCAATATCGTTGTATTTGATTTTGCCTTTCAAGAACTCTTCTACGAGCACTTCGTCGCTTGCCGAAATCGCTATGCATGCTCCTTCGCCGGCATTTGCGGCGTCGATTGCGATTTTAAGGCACGGATATCTCTCAAAATCGGGCTCGGAAAACGTGAGCGAGCCGAGTTTTGCAAGCTCAAGCGGTTCAACCGAGAAAAGCGCGTGGTCGGGATAGAACAACGCAGTGTCGATGGAAAGGCGCATATCGGGAGTGGACAAAAGTGCCTTCATTCCGCCGTCGGTAAACTCCACAAGAGAATGTATCACGCTTTGACGGTGCATCACGACTTTTACGTCTTTTGCGCCGACTTCAAACAATCTCATCGCTTCGATGACTTCAAGCCCTTTGTTGAAAAGCGTTGCGGAGTCGATAGTGACTTTCTTTCCCATACTCCACACGGGATGTTTCAAACAATCTTCCGCTTTGACTTTCGCAAGTGCGCTTGACGGTAAATCGCGAAGCGCGCCGCCGCTTGCCGTCAAAACGAGATTTTTCACGAACTTCTTGTTTTCGCCGCGCAAGCAAGTGAAAATCGCGGAATGTTCCGTATCGAGCGGAAGAATTTTTCCGCCGTATTTTTTTTCAAGCGCTTTAAGGTGTCTTCCTGCGCAAACGATGGTTTCTTTGTTAGCTATTGCAAGCGTACCGCCACGTTTAAGCGTTGCGACAGCCGCCCAAAGTCCTGCAATGCCCGTCACCGCCAAAACGACGATATCCGACGGAATTGCCGCAAGTTCTTCGAGCGAAGTCAAACATTTCGACGTTTTTTCGTCTTCGAGAAAGTCAAAAAGCGAACTTTGCACTTCAACCGCACCGCTCGGAAAATAGTAATGCGTCGGATTGAATTTTTCAATCTGTTCTCTCAAAAGCGCTTCGTTGGTATAAGCGGAAAGCCCGACCACCTTGAAGGCGTCGGGATGTTGAGAAATAGTAGCAAGCACCTGTCTTCCGACAGAGCCTGTGCTGCCAAGTATCGTAACTGTTTTCATTGTATCCTTATAGGCTTGCGCGCCGCATAGGCAGAGATTTCAAGTCTTTTGCAAGCCCATATATTCTTATGTTAAGCGGTCAACATTAAACTCGTATGAAACAAGAGTTTTTCAAAATGCCGCACGGGCAATGACCGCATATTTTCAAATTAATATCCGTAGCAACACGAGAACGCTATGAGCAAAACGACGAGACAGTACATAACGCTGTCGATTCTGTCCATAAAACCGCCGTGTCCCGGGAAAATCTTGCCGTAGTCCTTTATGCCGATTGCGCGCTTGATACGCGATGCCGCAAGGTCGCCAAGCTCGGACAAAACTCCGCAAACAAGACCTATTGCAAGATAGATGAGCGCGCTCTTCCACTCCCAACCTGCAACCGTGTGCGGAATAAGAAAGGTATAATGCGCGCCTTCTATGAATGCGGGATAATACTTTGCGCACATCTCGAACACAACCCAGAACAGTATTGACAACACCATGCCGCCAAACAAGCCGCCTATGCCGCCTGCAACCGTCTTTTTAGGACTGATTTTCGGGCAAAGTTTTTTGCCGCCGATCATAGAGCCGAACCAATACGCAAACGAATCGCTGCCGAGAACGGGCACGAGAATTGCGTACAAAATTGCAAAAAGTGCGCTGTATTTGTAGCTTATCACCCACGCAGACGCAAGGAACAGCATGGGATATACGAGAATAAACACGTTGGCAAACAAGTCTTTGACTTCGCATGACTTGGGATCGTCAAGCGTAAGCTCGATGCCCGCCTCTTTTGCGTCGTCAACTTCTTTTTGCGTGTGTTTTGCAGGCTTGAACGTAAAAATGGTGAGAGCCATCATGGAGCATACGAGCAACACGATCAGCAGACCTTGAACGCCTGCGCTTGTTTGCACGCTGCCCTGTCCAATGAAGTGTTGCATGAGATAGAACGTCGGATACGCCGCAACCAACATCGTGACGACCGGTGCAACGAACATCTTGTATCCAGCGTCTTTGAAACACTTGAACATCTCGTATACCGACCCTGCAAGGAAAAGCAAAATCAGCATATCGATAAATATCGGGCTGACAAAATAGCCTGCCAACATAAATCCCGCAACAATGACTAAAAGCACGATTGCAGTCAACGTTCTTTTTAGCATAACGACTCCGATTGTATATACATGGTATATACAAAATTGTGATAGCACAGACAAAACGAATGAAATTTGTCTGCAAACCGTTTGCAAATTTTCTTATGCAAACAGGCAAAATCGGATTTTATTTTCCGAATTTTCTTTGACGTTTTTCAAACTCTTCGAGAATGAAATCAACGTCGCTCTCTTCCATATCCGGCCAGAGTTTTTCCAAAAACATAAGTTCCGCATAAGCGGACTCGTACAACATGAAATTTGAAAGGCGCATTTCGCCGCCCGTTCTGACGACAAGATCGAGCGGCGGCAAATTTGCACTTGACAAATGCTTTTCAAACGTGTCTTCCACAAATTCTCCGTGGTCGTAGCAAATCTTCGCCGCATGGATAATATCCGCTCTGCCCCCGTAATTGAATGCGATGTTGAGCGCAATACCTTTGTTTTCACGCGTGTTTTCTTCGATTTTCTCGATAGAATCGGCAAGTTTGTCGTCAAGGGCTGCAATGTCGCCCATATACGTGATGCGCATATCGCCGTCATAGGTGAGATTGAATTTCTTCACAACGTCCGAGATTGCCTGCACTTCGTTTTCGGGGCGTTGCCAATTTTCCGTTGAAAAAGCGTAAACGGAAACAGCGTCCACACCGCATTCACCGAGACGTTTAAGGACTCTGTGCAAAGCAACGAGCCCGTACGCATAGCCTTCGGCGCGCGACATACCGTGAGCGGCTGCCCACCTGCCGTTTCCGTCCATAATAAAACCGATATGTTTAGGTTTCATCAGATAGAGAGAATCTCCTGTTCTTTTTCTTTGAAGAGTTTGTCAACTTCGTCGATGTTCTTTGCAAGAGTCTTGTCCACCACTTCCGTGTAGTTCTTCAAATCGTCTTCGGTGATAACGGAAGATTTCTGAATCTTCTTCAAATCGTCAATAGCGTCGCGACGCGCGTTGCGCATAACGATTTTCGCTTCTTCGACGAGATTCTTTGCTTCCTTTACGGTTGAGCGTCTGCGTTCTTCCGTGAGTTCGGGGAAAACGAGACGAATGACCTGACCGTCGTTGTTTGGCGTAAGACCGATGTTTGCGGCAAGAATAGCACGTTCGATGTTTTTGAGTTGGGATTTATCCCATGCAGAAATCACGAGAAGACGTGCTTCGGGAACGGAAATGTTCGCCATATTATGTATGGGCGTGGGCGTTCCGTAATAATCGACGACGATTTTGTCGAGAATGTGCGGATTTGCTCTGCCGGCGCGGATTGCGCGCAGCTCGGTAACGTAGTTTTGCAACGTTTTATCGATTTTTTCATTCAACTCGTCGAAGATAAGATCGACTTCGTCAATACCGTATGACATAGTTTGTTCTCCTTTTATGGAAATGTAAATATATTATATCAAATATTATATCTTATTGCAAGAAGAAAAAATCGACCGAAGCGGCCGATTTTTCTCATATTTTCGCAATTTTTCAATCGAGAATTATTTTACGATGCAAGTTCCGACGTTTTCGCCCATAATCGCACGCTTGATGCTGTCCTTTTCCATGAGCGAGAACACGATGACCGGCACTTGATTGTCCATGCACATCGTGATTGCCGTCGTATCCATTGCTTTGAGACCTTTGGAGATGACGTCCATATACGTGATGACTTCAAATTTCTTCGCATCGGGATTTTTCTTGGGGTCGGAATCGTACACGCCGTCAACGTTCTTTGCAAGAAGAAGTGCGTCCGCGCCGATTTCACACGCCCTGAGTGCCGCGCCCGTATCCGTCGAGAAATAAGGATTGCCCGTTCCGCAAGCGAAAATAACAACTCTGCCTTTTTCGAAATGGCGGATAGCCTTGCGGAGAATGTACGGCTCTGCAACTTTGGTTATCGTGAGCGCAGTCTGCACTCTCACCGCAACGCCGAGTTGTTCGAGTTTGTCCTGAAGCGCGAGCGCGTTCATAACCGTTGCAAGCATACCCATGTGATCTGCCGTGGAACGATTCATCTTGTCGCCTGCCTGAACACCGCGCCAGAAGTTTCCGCCACCGATAACGACGCCGACGTCGATACCGAGATTTTTGACGTCGCGGATTTCCTTGCATACGTATTCGAGCTTTTCGGGATCGATTCCCGTTCCGTTCGCACCGGCGAGTGCTTCGCCGGAAAGTTTTATGACGACGCGTTTATATTTTGCGCGCGGGTCGATTATTCTTTCTCCGTCCATATTTCTCCTTGCAAGATTTCAGTATTCTAACACGTTCAATCTTGATTTTTCACGATAGAATCGTAAAATATTCGTTATTTTGAAATTTCAAAAAAAGGAATGACAAGCATTCCTTTTTTCATAAGTTCGATTATTTGTTGAGATGCGCTTGCGCCATAACTTCGCCGACGAAATCGTCTTCTCTCTTTTGGAGACCTTCGCCCATTGCGTAACGGGTGAAACGGATGATTTTCGCATCGCCGTTTTGTTTCAAGTATTGAGCAACGGTAAGGTCGCCGTTCTTGACGAAAACTTGTTCGGTGAGGCAAACTTCTTTGTAGAACTTGTTGATTCTGCCGATGAGCATCTTTTCGATGATTGCTTCGGGCTTGTTGCTGTCTTCATTCATCGCTTGCGCTTTGAGAATCTCTCTTTCGTGATCGACTTCCGATTGCGGCACTTCGTCTCTAGTGACGTATTGTGCGTTTGCAGCAGCGATTTGAAGTGCTACGTCGTGGATAACTTCTGCGCTCGTTCCGCTTGATGCTTCGACCATAACGCCGATTTTGCCGCCCATGTGAATGTAGGTGTCAACGACGGTGTCGTTTGCCTCATAAACGGTGAAACGACGGATGGAAAGTTTTTCGCCCATCTTCATGACGTACTCGTTGGTCACGGGTTGCATTGCCGCAATGACGTCTTCGACGGTTGCGCTCATATTGTCAAGGATATAATCGGCAACTTGTGCGACGTACTCTTTGAATACCGGGCCGCCTGCGACGAAGTCGGATTCGCAGTTGACTTCCAAAAGAACGGATTTGCCGTTTTTGCTTGCTGCGAAAACGATGCCTTCCGCTGCAATACGCGCTTCTTTCTTAGCAGCGGTTGCCATACCTTTTTCTCTCAAAAAGTCGATTGCAGCTTCCATATCGCCGTCGGTTGCGACGAGTGCTTTTTTGCAGTCCATCATACCAACGCCGGTGCGTTGACGAAGTTCCATAACATCTTTGCTTGTGAATGCCATATATTTTCTCCTATATAGTTTATTTTGAAACCGCACGCAAAAAGTTGCGTGCGGAAATTTTGACGATTATTCTTGTGCTTCTTTCTCTGCGATTGCTTTTTCAAGTGCTTCTTCGGGAGTGAGAGCCTTTTCTTCTTTCACTTCTTCGACGGGAGCAGCAACTTCTTCAGCCTTCACTTCTTCGGTTGCGGCTGCGTGGAAAGATTCGCCTTGTTTTGCTTCGATAACCGCGTCTGCGATGATAGATGCAAAGAGTTGGATTGCGCGGATAGCGTCGTCGTTGCCCGGGATAACGTAGTCAACGAGATCGGGATCGCAGTTGGTGTCTACGACTGCAACGATAGGAATGTTGAGTTTGCGTGCTTCGCGAACTGCGTTTTCTTCTTTCTTAAGGTCAACCACGAACAAGCAACCCGGAAGAGTGCGCATGTTCTTGATACCGCCAAGGTTCTTTTCGAGATCGTCGCGTTCTTTCTTGAGATGTGCGACTTCTTTCTTGGGGAGAAGCTCGAACTCACCGATGAGTTCCATTTGGTTGATTTTGTTGAGTCTGTCGATTCTTGTGCGGATGGTCTTGAAGTTGGTGAGCGTACCGCCGAGCCATCTTTGGTTGATGTAGAACATATCGCAACGTTCTGCTTCTTGCTTGATAGCGTCTTGCGCTTGTTTCTTCGTGCCGACGAAAAGAACGGACTTGCCTTCTTGAACGACGCTCTTGACGAATTGATACGCTGCTTCTACATGGTCAACGGAGATTTGAAGGTCGATGATGTGAATATCGTTTCTCGTTGCGTAGATGTACTTGCTCATCTTCGGGTTCCAACGCTTTGTTTGGTGTCCGAAATGCACGCCTGCTTCGAGCAGGGCTTTCATTGTTGTTACGGCCATTTTTGTGGTCCTCCTAGAATTGTTTGTACCTTCCGTGGTTTCAACGTGAAAATCTCCTTGCGGAACAATAATCACTCCGCCACGGTGTGTGGTCGATTTGGATTATATTATATATAAAATAATTTTGCAAACAAAAATCAAAGAAAATCGCAAATTTTTCAGAAAATTTTCAAAAAACCCCATTTTTACACATTTTGGATGCTATGCGAGTTGCGACAAACAAAATTTACATTGCTATACTGCGCCAAAATCGCAAAAAGAAAGCGCACGACGTCGTGCGCTTTCAAAACCACGATTAATTTTTTAGTGGCAATCGTGATGGCAGCAAGAGCAATCGCTTCCGCAGTCGCAGTCTGCTTCTTCCATCTTTTCCACTTCCGCCATGAATTCGTCGAAAACTCTTTGCAAAAGATCTTCGTCTTCGATTGCGCAGAACACGTCGTTGCCGTCTTCGTTTTCCACGATTTCGTAGATAAGCACTTCGTCTTCTTCGATATCGTCGAGTTTTTCGACAGGCTTCATAACGACGAACCATCTCTTGTCAACGTCGAGCGTTGCGAGATGATAAAAATTTTCGTCCTTATCGGTCTCTTGATTGTACAACGTGATGATATCGTCGTCTTCTGTTGTGTTGTTTTGGTCGTCAAAAAAATCAGCCATTTTTATATTCTCCTTGGGCGTTGCCCGTTTGTTATCTTGATAGTAACATATTTTGCGCAATTTGCAACCATATTATTAAAATCGCAAGTAAAATTAAGACGATTTTATTTTATAGCAAACGATATAATATTGTCGAATCACCGCAAAATATCTACTATTCAGTGGATTTTTTATGCAAAATATCTATATTTGATAGTCAGAACTTGAAAGACGAGTGAGAATCGAGATACGCCTGCAAAATTATGGTTGCGGCAACCTTGTCGATGACTTTTTTGCGCTTTTCTCTTCTTACGTCGGCGTCTATAAGCATACGCTCGGCAGACACCGTCGTGAGCCTTTCGTCCTGATAATACACGGGAATTCCGCTTGCTTTTTCAAGCATGTCACCTAACTGTCTGGTAACTTCCGCTCTCGGTCCTTCCGTGCCGTCCATGTTCTTCGGCAAGCCGAGAACAAACGCGTCGGCATCTTCTTTCTTTGCATATTCGCAAAAATACGCTATGTCGGCGGCAGTGTCGTTTTTCTTTCTGACGTAAGTTTCGCGCGGATTTGCGGTTATCCCCAAAAGGTCGCTGACGGCAACTCCTATGCGCACGTCTCCGACGTCAAGTGCGATTTTGTGTTTCTGCATCATTTTATAAGTCCTTTATAGTTTCTGTTCTTTCTTTTGTCGATTGCGTAAATGTTCGGCTTATTCTCGCCTATATATTCGTACAATTTTTCGCCTTTATCTTTAAGCACGAGAACGCCCGCGATACAAACCGCAACCGAAATAAGAGTTGCGACTGCCCAGAATATCGTTTTTACGAGAACTTCTCCCAGATTTTCGCATACAGCCGCAAGCACCATACCGAGCGCAAACAACGCCATTGCCGGAATTAACGAGAGAAACGCGGTTATAATCTGATATACGTTTCCCCTGCTTGCCGTGCGCAATTCCGCCGTAGTTTCCCAGTGTTGATTGCCCTTTTTCATATCGAAAAGTATGCTTAGACTGCACACTCCCAAAACCATAAGCATGGTGTCTATGCCTGCAAACAGCGTCGATACGATGTCTATCTTGTATAGCAATATCGCAATCAGCATCACGGGTATCATTATAACCGATGCCGCGCCGCATGCAAGCAAAAGTTTGGATTTTATGCTGTCTTTCGGCTTTATAGGCAACGTTTTCGTGGCGAAAAAGGATTTTCCTTCTCTCGTATACGCCTGATTTGCAAGCATATTCGCGCCCGCAAGGAAAATCATTGAATACATGACGACGTATCCGATATTGAGCATTTCAGACATAAGCGCAGGTATTTCGCCTTCCGCTCCGCTCTCTTTGAACCCCGTGATGAAATAAGACACGACGATGAAAATCGGAGCCATCAGCATGTTGGCAAACGAACTCATCGCAAGAGAACTGTTGCGGACAATCATCGTCAAATCGCGCTTTGCAAGCGAGATCACGACGTTTTGTTGTTTGAAGTTTTCGGTTTTGTTGACGTCTTGCGCCGAGTTTTCGCCTTTCTTCGAGATTATTCTGCGATAAAACATCCCTGCAAGCAATATAGAAACCGCAATCATTGCAACGGTTATGCCGACGGATATCCCGAAATTCTTCCCGGCGTCTATGCCCATTGCAAAGAAAACAAGAGTTTTGTCCGGATAAACTACGGTTGCGAAAGTCGCCAAAACTCCGATCGTCCGATCGGTTACAATATCGTCGCCTTTCTGTCCGAAGCCTTTTGTGTTCATGAAGTAGACAAGCACCATATACGCGCACATTATAAGCACATACACAAGGACTGTCATTATGCTTTTCAGCGTAGGTTTGCCTTTTATGAAAGAGCCTATCCAGGTTATCGGCAACGAAAACAGCGTCACGATAAAAAGCGGAAGCACGGGCGCAACCGCCGTTACGATTATCGTAAGTGCGTACGCACCGTAAAACACCCTTCCGTTTGCGATATTGAAGCCGATAAGCATCGAATATAGAATCGGCAACAACATAAGAGCCGTCATCTTGAGAATTGTGACGTAAACAAGTGTGAATTTTGCAAAGAACACGTCGACGGACTTTATAGGCAAAGATTGCAAAAGCGGTGCGTCTTTTGCTCCGTACAACGTTGAAAACACCGCTCCGAGCGACAAAAACGTTGCGATGAATTGCACGGCTATAACGGCAATACAAACGAGATATGCAAGCGCCAAATCGTCTTTTACCGTGCTTGCAACGTATCCTGCCATAGCCGCAACGATAAGTACGATGGGGACGAAAGCAATCATCATTCCGACAGAACCGGACTTCACTCGCTTTTGTCCTTTTTCTCTTCTTAAATCGGCGGTTACGTCTTTATAAAGCGTTTTGAAAAGCAACAAGGATTTTGTCATATTCACTCCGCTTTTTCGCCAAATGACGCCTGATTTTGCAAATCGTCGGTGAGCTTAAGGAACAATTCTTCAAGCGACTTGTCTTGATTGCGCTCTTTGAGTTCTTCGATTCCGCAACAGGTTATAAGTTTTCCGTCGTCGATAATTCCCACTCTGTCGCACACTTTTTCCACTACTTCGAGAACGTGGGACGAGAAAAACACGCAGTTGCCTTTGTCGGCGTGTTCGCGCATGAGTTTTTTGAGATTAAAAGCGGATCTGGGATCGAGCCCCGTCATAGGCTCGTCGAGAATCCACACTTTCGGCTCGTGAATGAGTGCGGAAATGACGTTGAGTTTTTGTTTCATTCCGTGAGAATAGGTGGAAATTTGTTTTTTCACTGCGTCCGTAAGCGAAAAAAGTTCGGCATACTTGTCAAGCCGCTCCTTTCTTTCCCCTTGCGGAACGTCAAAAACGTCGCAAATGAAATTTATGTATTCTACACCAGTCAAACCTTCATACATAACGTGGTCGTCGCTTACGTATCCTATATGTTTTTTCGCTTCTATGGGGTTCTGCTTGATGTCGATTCCGTCAACAAGCACGTTGCCGTCCGCAAAATCCACTATGCCTGTCATGCACTTTATTGTTGTGGACTTTCCTGCGCCGTTCGGACCGATGAAACCGAAAATCTCGCCGTCGTTTACTTTAAGCGACAGATTGTCAACGGACGGTTTTGCGTTTGCGCCGTAAGTTTTTGTAAGGTTGTTTATTTCAAGCATAAAGTTTTCAATCTCCCGTGTTAATAACGTTTTCGCCGCTTATTTCAGGTGCAATTTGAGTTTCAGCCCTTCAAAAACGTCGGTGAGCATCTCGCTGACGCTTTGCTCGTCCCATTGGATGTATTTCGTTGCAATCATAGTGGCAAAACCGTGCACGAAAACCCACATCTCAGTCTGAATGAGCATTGCCGTTTGCTTGTTGCAACCTAGCGTTTTGACAAGAAGATCCGTCATCACTCGTTGCGTCGATCCTGCCATAGACATGACGGACGCGCCTTTTTCGTCCATAAAAAGCAATTTGAAATACTCGGGATAATCCTTTGCAAAACCGATATACGCAAAACCTATCGCTTTGAAAGGCGGATATTTGTCGCTTTGCGCATGTTCGTCGATATACTTCTCGAAAATTTTGAGTATTCGTTTGTTCACCGCGTCTTTCAAATCGTCCATGGTGGCGAAGTTGTAGAAAATCGGCTGAATGGAGCAATCTAGTTTCTTTGCGATTGCGCGTGCGTTGAGCGGCTCACCGTTCTTTATCATATCGATGGACACGTTCTCTATCATTTGTTTTGTCACGGACACTTTTCTTGGCATAATTCACCCGCTATTTATTTTATATCAATTGATATTATATGCCGATTTCCACAATATGTCAAGACCGACTTTCAATTTTCGCCAAATTTCGATATATAGATATATCGCTCGCAAAATGAAAAACGGATTGCAGTGTTTTTGCAGTCCGTTTTTGAAAAGAATCAAATTTTCACTTTCTCTTGTCTTGTCTTTCTTTTATCACCTTTTCAAAGCCGTTTTCGGTCGGCTCATAGAACTTGGAGTCCTTGATCTCGTCGGGCAAATACTGTTGTTTTACCCAGCCGCCGTAATCGTGCGGATATTTGTAACCGCTCACTTTTTCTTCGTTACCCTTGTAATTCGGGTCTCTAAGATATAGCGGAACGGTTTCGTGTTTTATGGTCTTCACCGCATTATCCGCACCGCCGAGCGCTTCGACGACTTTGTTCGATTTAGGCGCTTCGGAAACGTAAATTATGCCTTCGGCAAGCGGAATTCTGCCTTCCGGCAAACCGATACGCTCAAAAGCCTGCACGCAAGAAGTCGCGACCACGATTGCGTTGGGATCTGCCATACCGACGTCTTCGCAAGCGTGAATCATGATTCTTCGCCCTATAAGCATCGGGTCACAACCTGCCTCGATGAGTCTTTCCGCCCAATACAACGCGGCGTTGCTGTCCGAGCCGCGCATACTCTTTATAAAAGCCGAAATCATGTCGTAATACATATCTTCGGTCATGCTGAGTGCTTTTTGTTGTATGGATTGCTCCGCTTCTTCTTTGCCTACTTTGATAACTCCGTCAGAGCCTGCGTGCGTTGTAAGTGCCGCAAGTTCCAGCGCGTTGAGTGCCGTTCGCATATCTCCGCCGCTTGCCCACGCAATATGGTGCAACGCTTCGTCGGACACGACAAGATTCATGTTTCCGAGTCCGCGTTCCTTGTCTTTCACCGCTCTTTCCAGACCTTTGAGAATATCCTGTTCAGTGAGCCTGGAGAAATTGAAAATGCGGCATCTCGACACGATTGCGCGCGTCATCGAAACGTAGGGATTTTCCGTCGTAGAGCCGATAAAGATGATGTATCCTTGCTCTATTGCCTGCAAAACGCTGTCGCTTTGAGCCTTGTTCCAGCGGTGACATTCGTCAAGAAGCAAATAAGTGCGTTTTCCGTACATACGCAACAAATCGCGTGCTTCGTCGATGACTTTCTTTGCGTCGGCAACGCCGCTCGTGACCGCGTTGAGTTTGACGAAATTTGCGTTGGTGTTTTCCGCAATGATGTTGGCAAGCGTGGTTTTTCCCGTGCCGGGCGGGCCGTAAAATATGCAACTTCCGAGTTTATCTGCGGCAATCGCACGACGAAGAAGCGAGCCTTCGCCCACTATCCTGCCTTGCCCCAAGAACTCGTCGAGCGTGCGCGGACGCATACGCTCTGCAAGCGGTGCCATTTTTTCTACGTTGTTTTGAAGGTCGAACAAATCCATATCTCGATTATATCAATCGGGTGCGCGTTTGTAAAGAAATAGAAAGAAATCTCATACAATATATCGTGAAAAACGCAACGAGAAAAAGAAAAACCGCCCACCCCAAACTATTCAGAGTTATCATCGCGATATCGCTGATGATTGCGGTTTTCATTTTCTGCACCGTATACTTCCGCTCAAACATCGTGCCCACAGTCATGGACAGTTCGGTTGCGCAAATGCGCGCCATCACCACAAACGCCGTCAATCTCGCCGCAACCACAGTACTTTCGGGCGGACTTACGTATGACCAACTTTTTGAAATCGTCAAGGACAACGACGGAAAAGTGACGATGATAAAGGCAAATTCTCCGGAAATCAACAAAATAGCGCGGCAAATCGCAAACCTGGCGCAAGCAAATCTCGACTCGCTCGGCACGCAGGAGATTCAAATCTCCGCCGGTACGTTCACGGGGCTTGCGCTCCTTATGGGATTCGGACCGGACGTAACAATAAAAATATCTCCGATCGGCACTGCCAACTGCGATTTCGTGTCATATTTTCAGTCGGCAGGCATCAATCAGACATTGCACAAAATCTACATCGACGTGTATGCGGACGTAAGCATAGTCACACCTATCGACCAACCCACCATAAGCGTAAAAGCCGAAGTGCTTGTGTGCGAAAATCTCATCGTCGGAACAGTCCCCGACACTTTCTTGAACGTGAAAACCAACTCCGAGATGTTCAACCTGAGCGCATAACGACAAAAACAATCCGCAAAAGCACAAACAACACCGATATACCAAACGATTGAGCGATTGTATAAGTCAATGTTTCGGAGCGATTATATCGAATAAGAATTGCTCGGTGGAAATCGCATTGGCAAAGAATGATTGATATTGATTAAAACCGTGCATCTAAAATTTTTTTGCCGTCACATCTTTTTTGAACGAGAGCGAGATATAAGTCCGAAAACAAAACCGCACACGATCACGGTGGTCAGTCCTGCCGCAACCGCGCTCATGCCGCCCGTTATCGCGCCGAGAAATCCGTCCTTTTTCACGCCTTCCAGCGCGCCTTTTGCCAAATTCGAGCCGAATCCGATTATCGGTATAGTTATGCCCGAGCCCGCAAACTCTTTTATCGGCTCGAACGCACCGCAAATTTCAAGCACAACGCCCACGAGCATATACGTCACGAGTATGCGCGCCGACGACATTCTCGTTTTGTTGATGAGAAACTGCCCTATCATACACACGAGTCCGCCCACTGCAAATGTTTTGAGATAATCCAAAAAAACTTCCATTTTTCACCACATCTCCGCTATTTAGCGGAGTTTTGCATCAAAATTGTTCACTTTCGAGCGTGAAAGCGTGCGCTATGCCGGGGATAGTTTCCTTTTGCAGCGGCGTATTTTTATTGAGAAGCGCACCCGTCGGCACGACAAGCACTCTTTTAAATTCTCCGCGTTGCATGCGCTTGAGAATATATCCGTTGAAAACGGTGTTCACGCACCCTGCGCCCGATCCGCCCTGAAAGGTCTTTTGTTCGGGCGTGAAAAAACTTGCTCCGCAATCCATATAATGATACGGAAGCGTGATTCCTTCCTTTTTCAGCAAGTATTCCAGCGTTTCTTTGCCGAATCTGCCCAAATCGCCCGTGAATATACCGTCGTAATAATCGGGATCCCGCCCCGTATCCTTTAAGTGCGTCAATATCGTGTCGCAGGCGGCGGGAGCCATTGCACCGCCCATGTTTCCTTCGTCGTCTATCCCCAAATCAACGACTCTGCCCATAGTTCCGCCCGTAACTCGCACGAAATGCGAGTTTTCGTTCAGATAGTCGTTGTTGTACCGCCCAAAGTTTTCTTCGATTATATTCGATCGTTCCTTATCAATGATTTTTTTCTGCTTTTCAATAGATTTTTTGTATTTTTCAAGCATCTTATCGTCGATATTCATTCCTTCGTCGATTGCGATTACGTCTTCTTCGTACACTCTGGAATTCTTTTTGTTTGGCAATTCACTGCTCAAAATAGTGCATCCCGCCCCCGTAACCGTCCACTGTGCCGTCGGCATACGCTGATTGCCGAGTTCGAGCGGAAAACGATATTGCCGCTCTGCAGTCGCAAAATGACTGGACGTCGAACACGCCACGGTATCCGCAAAACCGCCCGCAATCATCATAGAGCCTACAAGCATACTCTCGCTGAACGTCGAACACGCATTGTAAAGTCCCAAAAACGCACACGGAAAATTGCGCGCGGCGAGACTTGTTGCGGACAGCTCGTTGAGCAAATCGCCGCCGACAAGCGCGTTGACGTCTTCTCTTTTCAGCCCCGCTTTGCAGATTGCGCCGCTTATTGCGTCTCTTTGCATCTTGCTTTCGCACTTCTCAAAGGACTTTTCGCACCATAAATCGTTTTTAAGGACTATATCGAAGCACCCCGAAAAATTGCCGTCGTCTTCTTTCGGTCCTACGATTGTAAATCCGCTCTTGATATATACGTTTTTGTCGAATTTTATCGTTCTCATATTCAAATCTCACATAAAAATCTGCACAATAAATGCAATTTCGTTGTTCAAAGGCCTATAAAATATCCGACGAGCCCCACGAGAAAACTTGCAACCACACCGAACACGATAATCGGTCCTGCGATAACGAACATCTTTGCGCATACGCCGAAAAACACGCCTTCTCGATTGTATTCCATTGCCGGAGACACCACCGAGTTTGCAAATCCCGTTATCGGAATTATCGATCCGCCACCTGCAAATCTGCCGATTTTGTCGTACAATCCGAGCGCGGTGAGCAAACTACCGAGAAAAATCATCGTGCAACTCTCGTATATAGCAACGGTTTTTTCGTCTATTCTTGGAATCACCGCTCTGTACATATCCCCGAATCCTTCGCCTATACAGCAAATTATGCCGCCCACAACAAACGCCCAAAACAGTGTCCGAAACATCGGTGACTTTGGCGAATTTTTCTTGACGAATTGTTGATATTCTTTGCGATCTATCATGTTTTTTCAATTTTCCTTTTTCATTGATTTTTGTTGTTTTGACGGCTTTTCAATGCAAAATATGCGGTTTTTCGTTTTATATCAAGTGTTACAAAATGTTTTTTTGCATATCTCAGTCACTTTTTGTCACGACCGTTTTATTTTGGTTTTTCTCAACGACACGATTGTCGACGGCATTTTCAACAACGTCTGCGATTTTGTCACGCACGCCTTCTTGGTTGTCGTTCCTTTTGAAATACACTTCTTTTTCGTTTTGATTTTTCACAAAAAGCCCGTCCATACGTCCCTATCATTGACAAACCTTCAAAAACTTAAACAAAAAGCCGTGCATACCTTGCACGGCACAACGAAGTTAAAACAGACAATCGGTTACTGTCCGCAGTTAGTTACAAATTCGATTATATTGCTTTTGTGTAGTCTATTCTTCGACGAGCTTTTCTTTGAGCTTTTGAAGAACTTTGCACTCGATGCGGCTCACTTGCACTTGTGATACTCCAAGCTCGGCTGCGATTTCGCTTTGAGTTTTGTCTCTGAAATAGCGAAGAATTATCACTTTCTTCTCTCTTTCCGGCAAGTCTTCTATGAAATCTTTGAGCATGATTTTGTCAAGGTCTTCATCGGGCGAGCGATCTCCCACGATTTTATCTTCTAACGTAACGTCGTCGTCTCCGACCGTTGACGACAATGACAAAAGATAGTGTCCCGTGTCCATTGCAAACACGACCTGCTCCGCTTCAACACCGAAATTTTGCGCTATTTCGTCCACGGTAGGCTCTTTTTCGCCGCTTTTCAGTTTCTCGTCGATGAACACGTTGATTTTTTGAGCTAGAGTTTTTGCCCAACGCGACACTTTGACCGCCCCGTCGTCACGCAAAAATCTTTTGATTTCTCCGCTTATCATAGGAACGGCGTAGGTGGAAAACCTGACTCCGTAAGTTTCGTCGAAGTTTTGTATCGCTTTTATAAATCCGATTGCTCCAAGTTGCATCAAATCGTCGTATTCTCCGCGTCCTTTGAAACGCTTTACTACCGATTTGACAAGCGGAATATTTTCTTTTACAAGTTCTTCTTTAGCACCGTCGTCCCCGCTTTGCGCTCGTTTTATCAGCGCGATCGTGGTGTCGTGGTCTAACATTTGCTCATCACCTTTTTCATACGCACGACAGTGCCTTTACCCGGCGTAGATTCAACGTTCATCTCGTCCATAAACGTTTCGATTATGGTAAATCCCATTCCGCTTCGCTCGTCTTCGGGTGAAGTCGTAAAAAACGGCTCGACGGCTTGTTTTACATCTGCAATTCCTTTGCCGAAATCTCTGACGACAATCTCGATCGAACGTTCTTTTTCGTCGACTTTACACTCTATTTCAACAATTCCGCTTCCGTCCTTGTACGCATGCACAACGCAGTTCGTCACCGCTTCGCTGACGGCTGTTTTTATGTCGTTTATCTCTTCGAGCGTCGGCGATATTTCAACCGCAAACGACGCAACAACGTTTCTTGCAAACGCTTCGTTGTGGCTTTTTGCCGCCAATCTCATGTCAAAATTGTTCATATTCACTCCTTATTCCACGACGGGTATTATACGGTACACTCCGCTCGTTTGAAAAACTTTGTCCACTTGTCTGGGTACGTTGCAAAGAAGAAGTTCCGCACCGAGTGCTTTAAGTTTTTTGTATCTGCCGAACACGAATCCAAGCCCCGTGCTGTCAACGAAAGTCACTCCCGACATATCGAGCGTAAGCGAACGTATACGCGCGCTCGTATCGATAATTTCGTCTACGTTTGCACGAAGCGTTTTCACACTGCATTCGTCAATATCTCCCGTGATTTTAAGCACGATATTTCCGTCTCGTTGTAGGTTTTCTCTTTTCATATCCATAGGATAAATGCAATCCGAGCGTGCAAAACGGCGGATTTTGACAAATGAAAGCATTTGCAAAACAATTTTGTCAAAAATTTATAAAATTATCTTCAAAAAACCGTTGACATCGCCGAAGATTTATTGTATATTGTGAAAGTCGCAAATGAACGACGCGAAAATCTTTCGGGGTGTAGCGCAGTTTGGCTAGCGCGTCTGATTTGGGTTCAGAAGGTCGGGAGTTCGAATCTCTTCACCCCGACCAACCAAAGAAAACTTCACCGATATTGATTCGGGCCTTTAGCTCAGTTGGTTAGAGCAGTCGGCTCATAACCGATCGGTCCGCGGTTCGAGTCCGTGAAGGCCCACCAAAAATATTTTGGCCCGGTAGTACAGTTGGTTAGTACGCCAGCCTGTCACGCTGGAGGTCAGGGGTTCGAGCCCCCTCCGGGTCGCCATCGAGTATGTGGCAGTGACAACCGTCACTGCCATATATTTCAAAAAAGCGGACTTTATGTCCGCACCAATCAAAAATCACTTCGTCTTGCCTATAATGACGATATGATATACAGGGTTCTTCCCTTACAATATGCCTCGGTAGCTCAGGTGGTAGAGCAAGGGACTGAAAATCCCTGTGTCGGTGGTTCGAGTCCGCCCCGAGGCACCAACAACTGAATACGCTGGTGTAGCTCAATAGGCAGAGCAACTGATTTGTAATCAGTAGGTTGTTGGTTCGATTCCGATCACCAGCTCCAATGGAGAGGTTCCCGAGTGGCCAAAGGGAGCAGACTGTAAATCTGTTGTCAGTGACTTCGGTGGTTCGAATCCACCCCTCTCCACCACGAAAATCCGTGCTGTTTGGCACGGATTTTCTTTTACTAGACAATCCTTTGCCTTTCAGCAGTATTTTCGTGGTTCTACCGCGCAGAAAATCTTTGCTATCAGTTCATACACGGACAAAAACTCCTGCCACAATTCCGCAGATTGTCTGCTTGCTATCCAAGCGGAGATGTGCTTTTTTATACCCTTTTATTTTTGTCTGAATTTGCTGGGTTTTGTTGGGTTTTGCTGTGTTTTATTACCAAAAGTATTACCACAAATAAAAAAAAAGCCCCCCACATTACATGAACTGTCTCATTTTAGTCGCCTGCGATGAACTCGGTTTTCAAGGCTTCCCTTTCGGCTTTGGTCATTTGCGACCACCCCCTTTGTGTTTTTTTGCATAAAAAAAGCACACCGCTTTGGATGTGCTTTAATTTGCTGTTAAGTTGTTGTAAGTTGCTTGGATTATTCCGTATCCGCAACAGTTTGACCGGGATATTTTTTTAGTAAAGCAGTAGCAAAATCATCTCCATCTGCACTCTCCTCTAGCATATCAATAATATCTTCCAATGTTGCTTTCCAATCATTACTATTGAGCATCGATGCCACAGCCCACAAATAGATATTTATGTGTACATCTTTCGCTTTTGCTTTTTGTATAAAAGGTTGCAATGCTTTTTTTTGTTCTTCTGTCATAACAAGTCTCCTGTTACAATCCACAAGTTTATAGTATCATTCATGAGATCATTATTCGCAAATTCGATTATGTTTGAAACTTGCGGATTTTCAAAACTACCATTATCTAAAACGATTTTGTTTTCAAGGCGTACTGCTCGACCACCATCTTGCGTGTGGTATACAAAGTCACCGTGTTGTTCATCTCCGATAATCTTGTAATACTGTGCCCACTCTTGTTTTGATAGTTTCGTATTACTACTTTTTCCGTTCTCTTGCAAGTCCTTTTCGTCAGCCTGCACGTTTGAGTAATCGCGATTGCTTTTTCCAACTGCGGCTTCTCGGTCGGCTGGTATGATTTGTCATTTTTATTTTTGTATTGCCCTTTGCCTTTCTCTGTCCACGTTGGTATCAAAACCGCTTGAACATTGCTTGCGATTATATCTCGGTGTCTTCGGTTTTTGTCGGGCGTTTCATAAAATAGTGGTTGATGCCGTGGATATTTGTTGTCGCAAGCAAGATAAATCCGAGTTTTTGATATATCGCAACATTGGTTTCATCGTGCGTTTCAAGACAAATCGGCATATCGCCGCATATCTCGTCAAGCATGGTGTGCAACAGTCCGCGTCCCCTGCTCGCTTTTGCAACACCGATGTTCTTGATATAACAATCGGTCTCGGGATTGTAGAACGGCTCGGACACTTGCTCGGCAACCGAAACGTATTCCATAGCGATCTTGGCTTCTTTGCGGCTGACCGCTTTGAAAAACGGTATGGCAAAAAACGGATTGACAAACAGCGACGCCAAACTTCTTTCCTTGCCCTTGTCGTCGGGGCGAATGATCGAGCATATTGCCGTGAAATCTTCGTTGGCATAGGTGTATCTTTTTCCAAGCGACACTTCAACCTTGAAAAGATAGTATATCTTCTTTTTCAAGTCCCCTTCCGTACCCAAAAGCGTGGAATAAAGCGGATAGTCTTCAAACATTTCCGCAAAAACTGCGCAAGCTCTGTTGATATCGTTGTTCTTGATAAGTTTCATTTGATCGCTCATGCGATGATGGTATCATACTATTATAAAAAAATCAATCTTTTGTTGAGCTCGACACATATAAACATTGACATTTTGCGCATAGATTGCTAAAATATTTTTGAAAAATATTTTATAAAGGAAAATTTTTCACTATGGCAAACTATTTCAACGAACGCGAAAAAATTATGACGAAACGTCTTTACGCAATGCGCGAGCAACTCCCCGCTTTCTGCGAGGACTTTTTTGTGGGTATCGAGCCACAAACAAGCATACTGTCAAGGCTAAATTATGCCTACGACCTGAACATTTTCTTCGACTATTTACTCAAAAACGTACGCACGTTCAAAGACTACACCGACGTGCACGAATTCGTTTGCGAAGACTTGAACAAGATCACGCTCGGCAATCTCGAAGCATATATGGAATACCTTTCTTATTTCGAGTTCGGCGGAAAAGAACACACCAACGGCGAAAAAGGCAAATCGAGAAAGATTTCCACCGTTCGCACGTTTTTCAAGTACTATTTCAACCACGACCGCATCCCGAGCAACGTTTCTGCAAAACTCACCATGCCCAAACAGCACGACAAAGATATTATTCGTCTTGAAAAACGAGAAGTCGAACGCATACTCGACGTTGCCGAAACAGGCGAAGGAATGAGCGACCGACAAAAGAAATTTCAACGCAATACACGCGCGCGCGATTTTGCGCTCGTATCACTGTTGCTTGGAACGGGTATCCGTGTCAGCGAATGCGTGGGACTCAACTTGAACGACATAGATTTTGAAACGAATGCCTTCACCATCACACGAAAAGGCGGAAATCAGGCTATATTGTATTTCGGAGACGAAGTTGCAAGTGCTCTGAAAAATTATATCGACCACGAGCGCAAAAACCTGATCGAGCGCAACGAAAAAGTTAAAGGCGTTGAAAAAGACGCCGTTTTCCTTTCCTTGCAGGTTAAAAGACTTTCCGTGCGTGCGGTTGAAAACATAATCAAAAAATACGCACAAACCGCCGCTCCGCTCAAAAAGATTTCTCCGCACAAACTCCGCAGCACGTTCGGCACGAATCTTTACAGAGCGACGGGCGACATATATCTCGTTGCGGACGTTTTGGGACATAGAGACGTAAACACCACGAAAAAGCACTACGCCGCAATCGAAGAAGACCACAGAAAACTCGCGGCGCAAGTCGTTAAACTTCGCCCCGGTAGGGCTCCGAGCGACCAAGAATGAGCAAACCGCAATCTTGCCAAATCCGCCATATCGAAAAAATGCGGCAAATTATTGCAAGAATTTGCATATAAACTATTATCTAATATTGACTATTTTATAATAGTTTGCTAAAATTGATTATATCAATTTGCGGAGACGATTTATGGATATATCTTCCGTCAACAGTGACCTTATTCGCGGCAACGTCACCACCATCATTCTCGGATGCTTGTGGGACACCGACAAATACGGTTACGAAATTCTCAAAGAGATTGAAGACAAGAGCAATTCTCACTACGTTCTGAAACAAGCCACTCTTTACAATCAACTCAAAAGGTTGGAAAAGCAAGGGCTGGTTTCGTCGTACGACGGAGACCCTGACGACACGGGTGGCGGCAAGCGCAGATACTATTCTCTCACAAAAGAAGGTCGCGCTTTCCTGAAAAAAGAAAAAGGCGAATACGAATACTCGCGCACCATCCTCGACAAGCTCGTTTCAAACGACGAGTACGACTTCACCAACCCCATACCCTTTGACGCAAGCGAACTTCGCCCCTACTCGAAGAGTGCGGAAGAAAAACCCAAAGTTGTGTACAAAGACAAAATCGTCGAGAAAAAAGTGTTCTTTGACCGCTACGGCAACGAAGTGAGCGCGCAAGATGCCGAACAACTGAGACTTCAGGCCGAACAGGAAGACGAGAACTCACGCCTTAAAGACGAGCAGCTAAAACAGCATGAAGAGCAATTAAGGCAATCGGAAGACGACATCCGCAGAAAGAACGAACTTTTGAAACAATCCGAAGAAGACGCCGCTCGCAACGCCGAAAAACTCCGCCAAAGCGAAGAAGAAGCGTTGAAAAAGGATGAACGTCTACGTCAGACCGAAGAACAGTTGAGAAAGAGCGAAGAAGACAGACAATTCGTCAAGAGTATGCTTCGCCAAATGGAAGAAGAGAAACTCCGCGCCGAAGAAAAAAAACGTATTGCCGACGAACGTGAACGCGAACGCCTTGCAGAAGAAGAACGTATTCGTGCAGAAGAAGCGGAAAAGAAACGTCAGATGCAAGCAAAGCCCGCTATGACCATCGAAGAGATGTTTGCAAAACTCGACGCCGAGAGCGAATATAACCGTAATAGCGGCGAAACGCAAGTCTACTACGCTCCAGAAAACGCCGAACCTATCGAACATACGTACGTCAACGCATACTCTTCACACCCAGTCGAACAATCACATTCGCAATCGACGCTAAAAGACATATTCAAGCAACTTGACGAACGCGAGGCTCAAATCGACGCTCAAAACAAGCAAGATGAGCCCGAGCATGAGCCCGTGCGTGAAGAATACGCCCCCGCCGCTCCGCAAAACGTTGAGCAAGTACAGCCCGTTCAGACAGCACAACCTGTTCAAAATCAAAATACATACGCGGCGCGCGAGTATATGCCTGCCGAGATAGAAGGCGCAAATCAAAACTACTCTGCTCCTGCCGACAAAGGTCAGTTTGTCACTTCGGCGGTGGTAAATCGTCAAGAAGGCGGCTTTAAATACGAAAAAGACGACGTAAATTATCGCGAATTCTTCGTATCTCTTTCCGATAACAATCAAAAAGAGCAAGAAGAAGTCAAAACGCAACAAGTCGATTTTTCGGACAGCGACATCAAGACGAGATTGTATGCCAAAGGATTCAAAATCCGCCCATACGACCGCGGAAATACAAGCGAATACTACACTTTCAACTTCATACAGTCCAATCGCATCAACCGTGACACCTTCCTTATCATTCTTGCGTTTTTCGTTGCAGAAGTCGCAATTATGTGGGCATCGCTCGGCACAAAAATAAGTTATGCGTACTTCCTGCCCATTCTGTTGGTCGGCAGCGCACTTTGCCTTGTTCCCACCGTCGTGTATCTCACAAATCCGACGCGAAGAAAGAGGGCGAATTTCAACTTTAAGTTGTCATTGCTCAATCGCGGAATGTTGTTCATAGAACTCACCGTCGTGTGTATACTCATCGGTTTCTTCGGACTCGGCGCAAACGTCAACGATATTGACCTTATTCTCGAATCGATTGTGCTTCCGATGGTGCTTCTGACCAACCTGCCGCTCAGTTCACTCATCTACTGGTTGCTGTATAGGACGAGGAAATATCATACAGCTTGAGCAAAAATCGGCGCATGTTTACGGACACCGCACAGTTTGTGCGGTGTCCTTTTATATGCTAGATTTTTGCTCTGCTTACCGCGCCGAGAATTTGCGAACACTAAAATAATTGAACGTTTAAAACCCTAAATGCAACATTACCCCTTCCCTTCGGGCTTTCCCCTACTTCTCGAATATAGTACTTTCTCTTTTTAAGTACACATCGCTCGAAGAGGGGAAGTCGGCACTCGCATAGATAAGTATCGTCCCCTTGTTATGCCACCACGCTTTGTGCGCCAGCTCCGCAACAACACGGCGCAGTCGCTCGTACAACCGTCAAGCTCGGCGCTTATCTGGGCGTTCGCCTTGCGAACGCTCACTTCGAATATACACATTCCGCGTATAAGTACCCATTGAATGAGTGAACGTCAAAGACCGCTCCACAAACTCGCGGTCGGTGGTTTTATATGCACTTATAACAAAAACGGATTATATAAAAAAGAACGGCGGATGCCGTTCTTTTTGTGTTGATATGACGAGTGATTATTCGCCTTTGCTTTGAGTGGAGTCCGTGCTGTCCGTTGTTGCGGATTGGGCGGATTCTTCTTCGACGTTTTCGTCTTCGGGGACGAGAATTTCTTTGATCATAAACTCTCTGCCCGACAACAAATCCTTGTCGAAAGAGTTGCATTTGGGGCAATATCCTTCATATGCAATGACGTTGAAGACTTCGCCGCAATTGCGACATTTTGCCATACCCGGCACGACGTCGAGTTTCAACTTCGTGTTCTTGAAATAAGGCTTTTTGTCGATAGCGGCAGGCCAACATTCGTCAAGGTAAACGGGGATAACGCCGCATAATTCCCCGACCTGCAAAACTATGGTGTCAACGGCGGGGAGATTTTGCACCACCGCCACTTGTTCCACCACTTTTACGACTTCAAAAACTATACCGAGTTCGTGCATAAGTCAGTCCTTATCCTTGGAGATCGGCTTGGTGATGATTCTGCCAACGCGCTTAATTGCGTGTTTTGCCATTTCGAGCGGCAATTTTTCATACACTTTTGCAACAACGGTCTTATCGTTTCTGACAAGCTTGATTGCGTCAAACTTACACTTGGTGGTGCATTGACCGCAACCGACGCACATGTAGGTGTCCACTTTTGCAGCACCGCAACCGAGACAACGAGCGGTTTCCGCTTTCATTTGCTCTTCGGTGAACGTTGCTCTTGTATCCTTGAACGTGCCGTCGTTTTCTTTGATGTGCAAAGGACGTTGACGTTTGACTGTGTCATAGCCGCCGAGTTCGAGATTGCTCTTGTCGAGTTCGACATAGACTCTTCTGTCTCTGCCGTACTTTTGAGTTTGTCCCGGCCACACTGCTCTATGCAACGAAATCGCGCCTTCCTTGCCGCCTGCGATGGCGTTGATTGCAAACTTCGGTCCTGTCACGCAGTCGCCGCCTGCAACGATGTTCTTGTCGCCTGTGACAAAGAATTCGTCAACCGCAACGGTGTTGTTCCTGTTGAGTTTGACGTTGGTGCCGTCAAGCAAGTTGCCCCACTCGATTCTTTGACCGATTGAGACGAGAACGTAGTCGGCAGGAACGACGATTGTGTCGTTTTCATCGTATTTGGGTGCGAATTTGCCTTCTTCGTTGAATACGGAGACGCATTTCTTGAATTCGACACCGACAACTTTGCCGTCTTCCACAACGATGCGCTTTGGTCCGAAACCGTTGTTGATGACGATGTTTTCGCTTTCTGCCTCTTCGATTTCTTCATCGAGAGCAGGCATTTCCGCTCTTTGTTCGAGCGAATACATATTGACGGTTGCCGCGCCTGTTCTGACAGCGGTTCTTGCCACGTCGATTGCGACGTTGCCGCCACCGATGACAACCACGTTGCCGTGGAGCTTTTCGCCTTTTTCGAGAGCAACGTCTTTGAGAAAGTCAACGCCGAGGATAACGCCTTTTGCGTCTTCGCCTTCGATGCCGAGCTTTCTGCCTGCGCTTGCGCCGATTGCAAGATAGAATCCGTCAAAGCCTTCTTTCTTCAACTCGTCGATGGTCTTGTCTTTGCCGACTTCGACGCCGGTTACAAATTTGACGCCAAGCTCGCGCAAGATGTCGATTTCCGCTTCCACAACGTCCTTTTCAAGTCTGAACGCGGGGATACCGAGCGTCATCATGCCGCCGAGTTTGTTTTCTTTTTCAAAGACCGTGACATTGTAGCCGTCAACTGCAAGGTAGTACGCGCAAGAAAGTCCCGCAGGACCTGAGCCGATGACCGCGATATTCTTCATAGAATAGTCGTGTTTCTTGGTGGGGATAAATCTTTCGCTGCTGTTCTTGTCCTTGTCGGCGATGAATTTCTTGATTTCGTCGATTGCAACGCCCTTGTCGATTTGACCGCGCGTGCAAGCGTCTTCGCACTTGTGGGGGCAGATACGACCGCAGATTGCCGGGAACGGGTTTTCCTTCTTGATCAATTCCAAAGCATCTTTGTATCTTCCCAAAGACGCAAGTCTGATGTAGCCTTGGACGGCGATGTGAGCAGGACATGCGGTCTTGCACGGTGCAGTGCCGGTTTCAAGAGTGTCTTGTCTGTTTTCACGGTAGTTGACGTTCCATTTGTCCTTGCCCCAAACGGTATTGCGAACGGTGTCGTATTTCTGTGTCTCGATAGGAGTTTTGGTGCAGAGTTTTTGACCGAGTTTGACAGCGTTGGTCGGGCAGTTTTCGACGCATTGACCGCAAGCGACGCAGTTTTCTTGATTGATTTCCGCGTGGTAGTTGCTTCTTTCGGCGTCCGGGCATTTGAACATCGTGGAGATACGAATTGCAAAGCACGAGCATGCGCAGCAGTTGCAGATTGCGGCGGATTCGCCCGGACCTTCGAGGTTGGGCATTTGGTGCATAAGACCGTTCTCTTCCGCTTTCTTGAAGATGGCTTCCGCCTCTTCTCTGGTGATTTGTCTTGCTTTGCCGGTCTTAATGAAGTATTCCGCGCCCGAACCCATTTGGACGCACATATCGTCTTCAAGGTGTCCGCAACCTTCGCCAATCAATCTTCTTGAACGGCGGCAGGAGCACGGAGACACGGAGAACGTGTCGTATTTGTCGAGATAATATGAGATTTTCTCATAAGGAACGGCTTGCGTATCGCTTGCGATTGCGGATTCGATGGGGATAACTCTCATCATGCTTGCGCCGTAGGGCAACATCGTGCCCATAGACTCCATAAGTCCGCGTGTGTAAGCCTCAAACGCTTTTGCGATTTCGGGGTGCGCTTTGACGTTTTCGGTGCAACCGACCATCATTTCCAACGTACCGGGGGCGAAAATCTGCATGAAATACAGAGTTTGACCGTTCTCGGTGTAGATCTTCAACACGCCGAGATGTCCCAGTCTGTCAAGAATCTTCTTGGTTTCGTCAAGCGATTTTCCGCACTTGTTTGCGACGTATTCGAGAGTTCTCGGTTTTCTAAGACCAAGACTTGCGGCAACGTCTGCCTCTTCGTCAGTCAAGCAATTGAGCGCGTAGTACTCAGGGGATTCTTCAGTGATCTTGGTCATCATGCCAGCAATGCCACCCATAACTTTGACCAGATGAAGAATGCTTTTTCTCATAGCCATAAAATTACCTCTTTTGAATTGTTTTTATTTTTTGTTGATACCGATTTGTTGCCGAGATACACTCTCTCGGGGCATACGAACCGCTCGTATGCATATGCACGCATTGCGCATATAATTATGTCCGCGCGCATGGGGTTTATTCTCAAAGCAAGGCTTTGTATTTGTCGGGGATTGCGTTGTCGATTTGAAGAGCAAGCTCTTGCCTCGATATACGCTTGTCGCTGAACACCCAGTCTTTGACGGCATACACGCAACCGTAGATGATCAGTTTTGCCGTATATATCTCTTGGTCGCAAAGAGCACTGCCCCGCTTTTCTATGCACTTTTCGTTCATGCGATTGAAGGAATATTCAAAAACATACTGCTCGTATGAGTTTTCCCCAAGATACAAGAACGCATGCCTGACTCTGTTTATATCCTTTTCAAGAAATGCAAGAATGCTCAAAAACAATTCGTTCCAACTCTTGCAGGCGTTGCGCGTGAATATGTCGTCAAGCACTCTCTTGTAGTTGTAGTTCATCACGTCGTACTTGTCGAAAAAGTGACGATAGAAAGTGGATTTGGATATTCCTGCCGTTTCAACGATCATATTGACCGTGATCTTGTCAAGTTGATATTTCCTTGACAAGACGTTGAAACTATCGGTTATGTGCTGTTTGGTTATATCCTTCGACATTTCTTCACCGCGGCAAACAAGCAATAGTCGCTACGTTTGCAAATTTATCATTTTCATGATAATACCATATTGGTAAAGATTTATCAATAAATTTGACACTTTTTCCGTTTTTCGTCCCATTATGAAACTTTGACAGCTTTATGTCCCGTGACTGCTATTTACAAATATAGGTAGAATATGTATCATTTTATTATAAAAATTTATCGATTGGAAAATCGACAAAGAAAAAACAGGAGTAAATTATGGACAGCGAAAAGAAAGCATCCCGAGTCGAAAGACTCAAAAAAATGTTCGCACCCGGCCCTGAAGCAATGGACTACAAAGTCACTCCGGGCCTCGACACCATTCTCAAATGGTTCATGTTTACGGTCACGATTCTTGGAGTTTCCGTCTTGACGTCAAAATTCCAAGCCTACGCAAACATCCCCTTCAACATCGTTCTTGGCATCATCGTGTTGATCGCAATGAAACCCGTCTTCTTCGAGACGTTGAAACTCACAACGTTGCTCGTTGGCAGAACGATCGTTTTGTTTGCATGTTTCGGGCTTCTCCCCGGTCAAATCTTCGTGGTCGTCGTCTTGGGACTTTACATCGTCAACGTTTTGGAAGCAACCATGACTGACTTCTTCAAGAACAAACAATACTTCAACGGTGTTTCCGGTCTCTTCATGGCAATCGGTGCATCTGCACTCTTCCTCGGCTCGACTTGGGGTACGACTGCAACCGCAAACTCTCCGATCTACTACATTGACGGTTTCTCCAGCCTTGGCACGACTATCGAATACAACTTCGGTTACATCGCACAATTGGTAAACCAATTCCACGGCAATGTCACAAGCACCACGTCAGTCGGTCTTGCCATCACCGTCGCAACCATGATTGCATACACTATCTGGAACTGGCTCTTCGTCACCGGCGAATTCTCCTCTTCCGTTGCACTTATGCACGTTGGTTTCTTGCTCGCTCCCATCATCGGCGTCTTCGTCGGTCCGCTCGTGGGCATGGGCAGATTCGGCATGGCTCCCGACCCGGGTCTCTGGCTCTTGTTCAGAGCAAGCACCCTCACCTTTGGTGGCATCATGCAAATCGGCGGCAAGAACTGGTTTGAACAAAACTTCTACTTCGAGAAGTTTGACAAAGCAGTCAACTACATCAAGAACAGCAAACCCATCCAAATCGTTTGCATGCTCATCTGCTGCTCGCTCATGACGTTCGCAGTCGTTGCAGGTTTCGTTCCCGCAAAATAATCACAACTTCATTTGAAAAATCCAAAAGAGACGCTGATGCGTCTCTTTTGTTTTTGTATTTTAGCCTATATCCACCACTCCGCCAACAGAATTAGTATCAAGAAAGACCTTCCTATGCGATGAGCTGCGTGTTTGAGTCATGGAAAAACTGCAAGAAAAAAAGCACCTAAAAGGTGCTTTTTCTTGGCATGGGAAACGCGACTCGCAAGGAGCAAGGCGACGGAATAACGGAGAAAGGCGAATTTGTTCGCCAATCGAAGTGTCAGATGCAACCGCAGCGCAAGGAACAGAGTTCTGATGCGATGAGTTGCGTGTTTGAGTCACGGAAAAACTGCAAGAAAAAAAGCACCAAAAAGGTGCTTTTCTTGGCAGGGGAGACGCGACTCGAACACGCAACCGACGGTTTTGGAGACCGTTGCTCTACCATTGAGCCACTCCCCTAAGTATTTAATGCTTGTCTATTATACCAACTCCATTTGAAATAGTCAACGATTTGACGATATTATTCATACAGTAAAAAAGCAATTGCGCTCGGGTGTGGGTGTCCCACCCAATCTAAAGTAAAGTACCAAGCCGACAATCTTGCGAAATTGGGGCAGGATTTTTTATCCGTGATTAAACTGATAGCAAAGATTTTCGGCGCGGTTAGCAAAACAAAAGCCTAATGCGGCTCTCGGCATTGCTTGCAAGCAAGCAATGCCGTTGTCGCCATGACGGCTTTTGTTCGGGCGTAAGGCGCACATTTATTCTTTATTAAATATTAACTTTTTTTCAATCTCACATTTGTATTGCAAATCGTGGCTTTTTTGTGTACAATGAAATCATGAAAAAGAAAGTTGACATATACACTGACGGAGCATGCTCGGGCAATCCCGGTATCGGCGGCTGGGGCGTTGTTATACTCTACAAAGGACACAAAAAAGAAGAAAGCGGTGCTGAATCGTCTACGACGAACAACCGCATGGAACTCACCGCCATCATACAAGGACTGAAAATGCTCAAAGAGCCGTGCATCGTCACAGTGTACAGCGACAGCGCATATTCCGTCGAGCCGTTTCTCAAAGGTTGGATAAACGGCTGGGTTATGAAAGGTTGGCGCACGGCAAGCAAAGACGAAGTGAAAAACGTCGATTTGTGGAAGGAACTTCTCTCCCTTATGCAAATCCACGAAGTGTCCTACGTGAAAGTCAAAGGTCATGCCGACAACGAACTTAACAACAGATGCGATTATCTTGCCAGAACCGCAATCAAGAAACTTCAAAAATCGATACCTGCAAGTATACCGCCGATTCCCGACGGAATTTGAATTAAGTGCGTTAGATTACAGAAAAATCTATATCAAAATCAATATTAAATTTATATAAAGAAAAAAATACCGTTACGTCGAGATAAAAAAAAGGAGAAGCGAATATGAAAAAATTCAACAAAAAACCTCTCTTGTTCCTTATCCCCGTCGGAATTCTTGAAATCATACTTTTGGCGTTGGAGTGCCTGCCAAACGGCATTGAAATGAAATTTAAATGGCCGATTGATGAGAATTCAACTATTTTTGCATCTAAAACGGAGTATTTTTCTTATTTCAGTGCAATGCCCTACGGCTACGGCAACGTTGCGCCGATCTTTATCGGCATATTGACAATCGCAATAATTTTGCTGTGGCTCGTCAATCTTTTTGTGCTAAAACGCGGATTGAACGTAGCAATCTTCACCCTTACGATGATCAAATTTGTGCTAACTTGCGTGGAATTTATCTTTTCACAAACATGGGTAAACTGGACGGTGTTTGCAATCGCAACCGTGTGCGCGATTTATGAGATTGTAAAAACCATTATCAACAAAGAGTTTTCCAAAAAATACGGAAAAGACGAATACGTGCAAGAAGACCCCCCTGTCGAATCCGTCAGCGAGTGACAAAAACACTGCGACTAAATATCAAACAACATAAACAAAAGAAAATAATCGCAAAACAACAATTGCAACAATTTGCGTTAATAAGCGCAACGAAACAATAACAACCAAACCAACAAAAAACCACCGATTGCTCGGTGGTTTTCGTTTATAAAGTAAGGATTATTCAGCAGGTTCTTCAACTTTCTTCTTGCGAGTGGTTTTCTTTGCGGGTTCTTCCGCTTCGTCTGCAAGATTGAGATTGAGATTCTTGAACAAATCACCGAGAGTTGCGCTGGAAGAACCGGAGACCCATTCTTTGGGTTCGTTGGACGCTTCCTTCTTCGCACCGCGGCGTTCGCGTTTGTTTTCGCCGTCTGCAACTTTTTGTTCAAACTTCTTGACTCTGGAAGATCTCTTTGCAGCCTTTTCTTCATCGGTTGCTTCTTCGTTTGCTTCGGTTGCTTGAGTTTCTTCGGGTGCAGGAAGCAATTCCTTGATGGAAAGAGTGATGCGGTTGTCATCGAAACCGATGATCTTCGCATCGACTTCTTGACCGACGGTCAATGCTTCGTTTGCATCTTTGATCCAGTTGTGAGAAATTTGAGATACGTGAACAAGTCCGTCAACGCCGTCGTCGATGGAGACGAATGCACCGTACGGGAAGATTCGTTCGACTTTGCCCTTGATGACCGTGCCGACGGGGAACTTCTCTGCAGCGACTTCATAAGGTTTCTTTTGGAGTTGCTTGTAACCGAGAGAGATTTTGCCGGTTTCTCTGTCCATTTTGAGAACTACGAAGTCATAGCTTTCACCGATGGTGAGAACGGTGCTGGGATCGGTGATCTTGTTCCAGGAAAGTTCGGAGATGTGCGCAAGGCAATCAAATCCGCGAACGTTTACGAATGCGCCGAATTGCGTGAATCTCTTCACTTTGCCGGTGACGATGTCGTGAACATGGATGTTGTTCCAGAACAAATCTTCTTTTTCTTTCTTTTCTCTTTCGAGAATGATGCGTTGAGACGCAAAGAGATATCTTGATTTCTTTTGGGGTTTATCTTCGTTTTGGGCCGCTTCTTCGCCTTCAACGGTTGTTGCTTCTTTTTCCTTCGGGGGCATAAGTGTCAAGCGGAGAGTTTTGCCTTTGTAATCTTCGAGATTGCTGACGTAGCCCATTCTGATTTGGCTTGCAGGCACGAAGATTGTGTATTGACCGAGTCTGCCGCGGAGACCGCCCTTGACGACTTCCGTCATAGTCAAAGAGAATTCGCCTTGAGCAAGAGCCTTTTCTGCTTCTGCTTCTTCTTGACGGATTGCGTCAACGTCTTTCTTGGAAAGGGAGACGTACTCTTTGTTGACAGCCAAGATGGTTGCTTGAATCTCGTCGCCTTCTTTGAAATCGGCAGGATTGTAATTGCCGTCCAAAGTTGCTTCGCTCTTGTCAATAAAACCGTCTTTCTTGCCGCCGATTGCAACGTAAATACCGTTGTCGCCTGCGCTGATGACTTTGCCTTTGATGCGTTTGCCGACTTTGTAGTTGGTGTAACCCACGGAGTTTGCAGATTTCATAAGGTCTGCCATAGTGGTAGGTTCTTTTTCTTCAGCGTTTGTTTGCTCTTGAAGCGTTGCCTCGTTTTTCACTTCAGTTTCGACTGTTTCCACAGCGTTCTTTTGAGTTTCACTCATAAGTTGTGTTACCTCCTGTATCAACCACGGCGGAGTTGACGCTCCTGCGACAATTGATACACTTTGAATATCCTTGAAAAATTTTGTTTGATTCAGTGCGTCGCTCACGCTCTCGACAAAATACGTATCGGGATTGACTTGTTTTGCCACTTCGTACAAACGTCTCGTGTTTGCGCTCGTGTGGCTGCCCAAAACCAAAACCGCTCCGCCCTTTGCCGCAAGAGCACGCGCTTCGTCCTGTTTCACTTTTGTAGTATAACAAATAGTATTGAAAATGCCAACTAAATTACCGTGTTTTTTTTCAAAATTCTTTGCATTTTCTTCTATTTTTTCAAATTTTTCTGGCAAAATGGTCGTTTGAAACAAAATCGACGTATTTTCGTCTCCGATTTTCAGGTCTTCATCGTCTCTGACCACTCTGACTTTGTCCCCCGCATACGACGCAACGCCTATGACTTCGTCGTGATTTTTATCGCCCACGATGATTATATCGTCGCCTGCGATTTGTCTTTCGTCCGCAATTTTCTGATTGCGCTTGACGACGGGACATGTCGCGTCGAAAAGAATCACTCCGCGCTCTTGAAGACTATTCTGCAACTCTTTTGTTATGCCGTGCGCGCGAATGAGAACGACATCGCCTTTTTTGAGTTTCGATTCGTCTTTTACGTCAACACAAATCGCGCCCTTATCTTTAAGATATTGCGTGACGAGTTCGTTGTGCACGAGTTCTCCGAGCGTATAAATTTTTCCGTATTTTTCAACAAGCTCCAACGCTTTGTCAAACGCGCTTTTCACTCCCTTACAAAATCCGGCGTGTTTTGCAACGACAACTTTCATTTTATCTCTCTATTGCTCCGAAAGAGCGTATTTTTAATATCGCGCCGTTGCTGTACGGCGCGAATTTCGGTTGTTTATTTATCTTTCTTTGCGGCTTTTTTTAGTTTCTTACCGTATCTCGTGTTGTTCTCGACGTATTCGTTGCAAAGACGGCGCGTCTCGTCCATCTTTTCGCGGATAAGTTCGGTTGCCTTGTGGTTTTCTTCGGGCGTTTTTGCGCCGTAGAACTCTTCGAGCGTGAACGGCTCTCCGACGTACAACCAGTTTTTGCGGAACGCCTTTGGCGAACGATAGTAAATCATCGGGACGACGGGAACTTTGGTTTTTATTGCAAATCTTGCCGTGCCCGTCTTAAACTCCGCCATATCTTGCGTGCCTTCCTTGTTGCGCGTACCTTCGGGGAAAATGAGCAACTGTTTATCCGATTTGAGCACTCTCATCACCTGTTTGACGGATTCTATATCCGCTTCTCCGCGGCGAACGGGAATCGCACCCATTCTGTGCAAAAACCAGCCCGCAATCGGATTTTGGAACAATTCGTATTTTGCAAGTGCGTGCGCTTCTTTTTTGAAAAGCACGAAATACGGAATCATTGAATCCATCTTCGAGTAGTGATTGCACGTGAAAAGTGCACCTTTGACTTTCTTTGCGTTTTCCGCACCGACAACTTTCGTTGGCCATACGAGCATTTGAATCGGGCGCAAAATCACTCTCAAAAATCTGTATATCACAAAATTTTTTTCGGGCTTGTAATACTTCTTGATTCTTTCGAGAGTCTTTTGCGGCATATCGCAACTATGAATAATCGTGCTAGGCTCTTTTTCTGTGTTCTGATGTGTTGAATCGTCTTTTTTCGTCTTGATATGCACAACTTCTTTTACGTGCGCCACAACGTCGTCTATGCTCATGGACGTGGTGTCCACAAAGTCGGCGTCTTCCGCTTGTTTGAGCGGAGCGACGGCTCTGTGCGAATCGTTGTAGTCACGCTTGATTATGTCTTGCAAAAGCGTGTCGAAATCCACTTCTTCGCCCTTTGCCTTGAGTTCGTCAAATCTTCTTCTCGCTCTCTCTTCGGGAGTTGCGGTAAGGAAGAATTTGCAATTTGCGTCAGGCAAGACGAAAGTTCCTATATCTCTGCCGTCAAGCACAACGTCATGCTTTTTTGCGAAATCGCGCTGCAAATCCACCATTTTGTATCTCACACACGGCAATGCGGAGATATCGCTTGCGGCTTTTGACATATAATGCTCGCGAAGATACGGAGTCGTATTCACACCGTTGACGATAATTTGTTGCGCGCCGTCTTTATACTCGATGTTCATTTGAAGATTTTCGAGCATTTTGGCAACATTTTCTTCGTCCTTGACGTCAATGCCTTGGCTTATGGCATAATATGCCGTAGCTCTGTACATCGCGCCCGTGTCAAGATAGATGATGCCGAGATCTTTTGCAACGGCTTTTGCTATCGTGCTTTTGCCTGCGCCGGCAGGTCCGTCGATTGCTATATTTATCATATTCCCTCCGAAAAACGAGAAAATTTTCTTTCTTTTGTCGTGCGGTCAAAACATCGATTCTGATATTTATTCAATATTTTCGTTATTCTAACCGCTTGTTTTTGTATTTTCAAGCAAGTTTTGATTGCTTTATGCCATTTTTTTGACGATATCGCGCGCAGCGCACACACCCGTTGCAAACGCAAGTTGCAGATTGAATCCGCCCGTGAGCGCGTCTATATCGAGAGTTTCACCCACAAAATACAATCCGTCAACCGTTTTGCACTCACAAGTGGGTTTCAACACCTTTACGTCCACTCCGCCTGCCGTAACGATTGCTTCGGTGAACGGAGCAAGTCCGGCAACGTCAAAAGTGAGATTTTTGAGCGTATACACGAGTTTTTCACGCTCTTGTTTGGTGATTGAATTGACCTTTTTGCTTTCCTGTATACCTGCGCGTTTGATGACGTACGAGTTGAGCCTTTCGGGCAAAAGCGCACGGGTTACGTTCTTTATATCCTGGTTTTTGCGATCGTCGAAATCACGCAATATACGCTTGTCGAGCGTGTCGGCGTCAAGGGCGGGTTTTAGGTCGAGAGAAAGCGTAACTTTGCTTTTTCTGTTGATGTACGACGAAGTCGTAAGTGCAATCGGTCCTGACACTCCCCTTTGTGTGAAGAGCATTTCTCCGAACTCGCTCGATATCTCCTTGCCGTTCTCGTCGTACGCCGTGAGCGTCACGTTTTTAAGGGATATTCCCTGCAACGACGATACGTTTTGCGCAAGGATAATCGGCACGAGCGCCTGCCTTGGCTCAACAATATTCAGTCCGAAGTTTTTCGCGAATTTATATCCGTCGCCCGTCGAGCCTGTGGATTGATAGCTGTATCCGCCCGTTGCAACGATGACTTTGTCGCAAATCTCGTCTTTCAGGTCGGTTTTGACGACAAATCCGCCGTCCGTCTTGTCAATGGACAGCACTTTCGTGTTCAGTTTCACTTGCACGCCGCATCTTCTCATCTCGATTTCAAGCGTCTTTATCACGTCGCTTGACTTTTGCGAAAACGGAAAAACCCTGTTGCCACGCTCGACGACGAGTTTCAGCCCCGCGTTTTCAAAAAACTCCATCGTATCCTGCGGCGTAAAGCCGTATATTGCGGATTTCAAGAACTTTTCGCCGTGCACCACGTTGTCGAACATCTCTTGAATCTCGCAATCGTTGGTCACGTTGCAGCGGCCTTTGCCGGTTATGAATATTTTTTTGCCGAGTTTCTCGTTTTTTTCAAGCAAAACGACGTCGATTCCGCCTTTTGCAAGAACAATTGCCGACATCATTCCCGCCGCACCGCCACCGATAACGCAAACTCTCATAGCGCAAACTCCGCGTCTTTTAGACGCGCCATTGCTTCTTTGTCCGTTGCAAGCATTTGAACGGGAGTTATCGTTATGTATCCGCGGTCGAGCTGATAGCAGTCTCCGCCGGCGATTTCGTCTTCGTGCTTATAGGCGTGACCGTCAACGTAATATTTTTCAACGCCGTTTTCGTCAACCTGCGAGAAATACTTTTCGTCGTACGGCTGATAGGCAACGGGTGCGATTTTGACGCCTTTTATATTCTCCGGCTTCGTGTCGGGAATATTCACGTTTATCGTCACGTTTTCAGTTGCGAACGACAAGAGTTTTTCAAGATTTCTCGCAATGAAATCCGCCGCGAACTCATACTCGTCCGTATGATGCGTGCGAAGCGAAACCGCAATAGACGGCACACGCTGGAAAGTGCCTTCCTGCGCCGCGCCGAACGTTCCCGAAAATATAATGTCGCTGCCTGCGTTGAGCGTGGTGTTTATGCCGGACACAACCGCGTCGATTTTCACGTCTTTGAGCAGATATTTTATGCCGAAAAGCACGCAATCTGCGGGCGATCCGCTCACCGACCACGTTTTTATGCCGTCAATCTCACCTTCGTATTTGTACGTTATGCCGCTGAAAAAACTCACCGAATGCGACGTTCCTGAACGCTCGCCCATAGGCGCAACAACGAAAATTTCGTTGTCCTTTGCAAGTCTTGCCGCAAGTTTTTTTATTCCGACGGCACTGAAACCGTCGTCGTTTGCAATAAGTATATTCATTTCTTCACCTGATAAAATTCACGATTTTTGCGACGAACCGCGTTATGCTCCAATTTATTGCGGCACTCTGTCGCACAGACTTTGCAAATACGCAATTTCCATATCGTTGAGCGGTCTGTACGCTCCGCGAGCAAGTCCGCCGAGTCTCAATTCTCCTATGGCAACGCGCTTTAAGAACACGACTTTCTTTTCGACTGCATCGAACATCTTCCTGATTTCGCGGTTTTTGCCTTCAAAAATTATCACTTCGAGACGAGTAAACACGTTCTGCATCTCGTCGTCCGCATAGTCGATTGCTTCCCTTGCCTGCGTGTCTTTGGGATCTATCGTCGCTTTTTTCGAGCCCGAAACTTTTTCGATTCCCGTGACTTTGACTTTGCTTCTTCCGTATTTCACGCCGTCGACCGTCACGCCTTTTCTGAGTGCGGCAAGATCGCTTTCTTCAATCGTTCCTTCGATTTTCACGACATAAGTCTTAGGAATTTCGCTGGACGGATGAGTGAGTTTGTAGGTCAAATTTCCGTCGTTTGTGAGCAAAAGCAAACCTTCGCTGTCATAATCCAGTCTTCCGACGGGATAAAGTCGCTTGTCTTTGTAGTCCGCACCGATAAAATCGGTGATGATTTTTCTCGGTTTCGTGTACTCTTTCTTTTCTTCCACAATGCCCTTTGCCGCAAGTTTTTCGGCACGATTTGCGATTTCTTCAAGTTCCTTATCAGTCTTCTTTCTGCCGCTCTTGTTGTCCTTCTCTTCATTGAGAGTGGTCACGCATCCTTTCGGTTTGTAAAATAAAAGATAGTCGTAATGAGTAACTCTCACCACTTTTTTGCCGTCAACGTAAACGACGTCGCTGTTTTCGTCAACGTCAACGCCGACTTCTCTGACCACTTTTTTATTCACCGTGACTCTGCCTTCTTTGACAAGCTCGTCGGCTTTTCTGCGAGAGCATACTCCGCATTCTGCAAGGTATTTGTTGATACGCATATTTTCGCTCCTAACGCGCGCAAAGGTGGCGTGCGTAAATTTTCTATAAAAAATTATACATAAATTTTCGCTCACGCGCAAGCGAATTGTGCAACCGATACCGCTAAAATGGAAATTTGCAACTCAATTACAACGAAAAAGCGAAAAAGAAAAGGCGCGAGAGCCTTTTCAAAATCATTTTCAAGTCGTCAAACTAAAAAATCGTTGCATATTTACCGAAAAAACGAAATCAAAACATAATCAATTTTTCGCTTCTGTCCTTTCTCATAGGATATCGCATTTGCGACCAATCGTAGTTTTCAAGGGCGTTCAAAGGACTATTCACAAAGTTTTTACCGTTTGAAACGATCGCTTCTTCAACAGGTATCATCGCATAGTTATCAAATGCAAAATCAAGCATTCTAACCGTGTCGTTCCACATATCGGAGTGATTGAAAACGACGCTTATAAGTTGCATTCCGTCTCTTTTTGCACCGCCTACGAAACATCTGCCGTCCCTTTTCGTATAACCAGTCTTCACACCGTTTGCACCGTCGTAAGTTTTGAGCAATTTGTTCTTATTTGCAATATATCTCGCTTCGCCGTCAACGGTGATTTTTGCCTGTTTTGTGTTTGCTATCCTGCAAAAGTCCGCGTTTTCGTAAGCGTTTGCGGTTATAAGAGCCATATCGTAGGCGGTTGTATAATGCGTTTTGTCGTCAAGTCCGTGCGGATTTGAAAAATGAGAGTCAACCGCTCCGACGCTTTTCGCCTTTTGATTCATAAGCGCAGCAAAGTTTCCAACGTTTCCACCCGTTTCGATAGCAAGAGCAACCGCAGCGTCGTTTCCGCTTCTGAGCATCATCCCCAAAAGCAAATCGCCAACGGTGATTTCTTGCCCTGCTTTCAAATATATCGACGAGCCTTCTACTCCTTCTGCTTCCTTAGGAACTTTTACGACTTTATCGAGCGGCAAACGTTCGATAACGACGATTGCAGTCAATATCTTCGTTGTGCTTGCAGGGTAGCACTTATCGCGCATATTCTCATCGTATAAAACACGACGGGAACTTTGCTCGATGCACACTGCGCCGCGCCCTTGTTTTTGAAGAACAAACGACTCGTCATTTTTATCGAGTATCGTATGTTTTGCCGCATTTTCCAAGTCTGTATTATCGTTTTTAACGATTTTTAGAATACTTTTATCGTTTGAAAGCGAATATATACCACTAATTTCACCAAAAACGACTAATGCGGAAACTATCAAAATCGCAATGACAAATAAAGTTTTTCTAATGATTTTCACAACTTCACCGCCTATTTAGTCGTCTTTCTTCATAACGCCGATGACGCTTCTCGCAAGGTCGAGCCACTTGTTTTCGCCTTCACCGTCAACTCGCACAAACTTCTTTTGCGCACCGCAAACGAGAAAACCTATCGGCGTTACGGATATTCCGCCACCACTTATACCCGTCGGATATTTTGCGTTTTTGTCTTTTTCGACGTCACTTTTCCCGCCTACGAATCCGACGCTTATTTTGCTCACCGGCAATATCAGCGTTCCGTCTCCGTTCACTATGGGCTTCCCCACAATGTCTTCGTTCGACAACGATTTCTTCAGACTTTCAACGGTCAAATTTATTATTTCTTGTAAATCTTGCATACTTCACCTATGTAAATACAAAAAAATCGAGATAGCAAACGCTCAAAAAAAACTTGCGATGCAATCATTCATAAAAAACACTTCAATATAAAAACGCACTTCCTATTTCGTTTGTTTTCTAATATTTCGCACTCCGCAACATCACGTTTTCTCTCACTTGCTCTTTATATACACCGTCAATACCTGAACGAGATTTATCGAAAACTTACTTTTCAATTCACAATCGAATTTTCCGTCCATAGAGCAATTTGCGAAGTATTTACATTCGATACCGAACATTTCGCACAACGCAATCGCTATTGCTTTGTTCTTTTCATCAAAATCACCGCATAAAGCCGCCAGCGTTGTCACAAAAGCGATTTTTTCCTTTCTCATTGCATTTATCGCTTCCATTGCGTTCGGTTTTTTATCTAAGGTTTTTAGCGTCTTTCCGTTCACCGTCACAATCGGATTTTCATCCGTTTTAATTCTTATTCTCACGGCATTTATACCAAAGAACCTAATTATAACGAACAGTCCGCGTTCACCGAGCGAAAAATGCGCCCGAACACCGACTTTTATCGGCGCAAGCACGGCGAGCATAACCATCTCAACGCCTATCAACGCAATCACGTATGCCATATACCTAATTTGTGCATTTTTCAAAATTATATTTACAAGCAAAAAAACAGCTCTATTTTCGCAAAAAACCGTTCTATCTAAATTACGCGACAAACAACAATCGTGTAGTCTCTCAAACACAACGATTCAAAATGCATAAACTTATTTATTTTCAAATTCAAACGCATAAAAAAATCACCGCAATCGCAGTGATTTTTGAATTTTTTTCTATATTTGACGACATTTCAGTCAAAAACTTCAAAGTTTTCACCTTCAAGAAATTCGGGAATCTCTTCTTCTTCGTCTTCTTGCTTGTCTGCTGCCGCTTGTCCCACGAGCGTTTCGTTCTCGAGTTCGTCTTCGTCCATAATCGTACGGTTGTGGAACAGCGTTTCCTGAGACGGCGTGTTGAGAATCATGAGATTTTCAAGCACTTCGTCGTAGTCGGGCAAATCTTCGATGTCGGATAGCTGAAATTTCTTCAAAAACTCGTCCGTAGTGCCGTAAAGCAAGGGTCTGCCGACGGTATCCTTTCTTCCGACCGCTTCGATAAGACCTGCTTTCAAAAGCCCCGTAAGCGCATATTCCGCACTTGACTTATTGCCGCGCATCTGGTCGATTTCGACACGCGTTATAGGCTGTTTATACGCAACGGTAGCCAAAACTTCGAGCAAATTTTTCGTGAGTTCTTTTTCTCTTAACGGCGTCAGCACGTCCGCAACGGTTTCGCCGTACTTCGGATTGGACATAAACTGCAATTTGCCGTTGAATTCGGCAAGCACGATACCCGAGTTTTCCGAGTATCTTTTCTGCAAAGATTTCACGATAGAATTGAGTTTTTGCGTGGTAAGTTCAGGCACTTTTTCGCAAATGTCGCTCTTTTGTATGGGCGAGCCGCTTGCGAATATAATGGCTTCCACAACGTTTTCAATATTTTCCATCGTCACCCTCCTCAAATTCTATCGCTTCGTCGGTACCTTCGACCGCATAAAGCGTGATTTCACCGAAAACCACGTCTTGCTCCGCTCTCAATCTTCCGTATTTTAGCAATTCGAGCATGGCAAGGAACGTCGTGACGATGTCGCTCTTGTCATAATCGGGTTCAAACAAGTCGGTAAACTTCATTTGCTTGCGCACGCCTATCATAAGACGGATATTTTCCATCTGTTCGTGAACGGAAAATCTGTCCTTGACGACTTTTTTAGGAATAATTTCCTGCGCATGTATTGCGGCGTTGGCAAGAACGTGCGCAAAAGCGTCAACAAGTTTCGGAAGCGAGAAATTGACAAGTGCGACGCGGTAGTCCTTTTCCGAAAACACGGGCGCGCGATAAAAACGATTTATTGTTTCGAGTTCTCGCAATTTGTCGCTCTTTTCGGCAATCAAAGCGTACTCTTTTATCTTGTTGATAAGAAGTTGACGTTCAAATTCGGGATCGTCTTCGTCAATCTCTTCGTCTTCCTTGGGAAGAGTGCGAATTGATTTCAGATACACGAGTTCTGCCGCCATCGTGATAAACTCGCCCGCATAATCGAAGTCTAGTTCTTCTTTCGGCGTGTTTTTGATGATTTCGACATACTGGCTCGTAACTTCGGAAATAAATATATCTTCGATGCGGATTTTCGCGTCTTTTATGAGTTGATAAAGCATCGGAATAGGCCCGTCGAAATCACTAAGGTGATATACGATTTCAGGTTTTGCAATGACAAAATCGCCGTCGATCGCTTCGGGATCAACGACTTCGGCACTCAATTTTTCCTGTCCGTCAACGGCTACGTTCGCTCCTTTCTCAACGTCCGATTGCGCAGAGTTCTCCGCACTTGCGGCTTCGATAGCGACACTGTCGTTTTCCGTTTCGGCAGTTATTTCGTTTTCGATAATTTCGTCAGTCATATATAACCTTAATAAACGTATAGATATTAACACGCGCACGCAAAAAAGTCAATAAAAATGAAAAGTCGGCAATTCTGCCGACTTTTCTTAGTATTTCACGCCCTATGCAAAACGTTTTTCGTTGTTTCGTACGACTTCGGGCAATTTGTCGATAATTATTCCTTACTTCATCGTTGACCAATTTCTCGCAATGTCGAGTATTGCGTCGAAAAGGTTTCTCGATTGCACGTCTTCAAGAGATACGACGTTTACGCTGTCGATTTCGACGCCGTCTTTGAGAAGTCTTGCGACACCGACTTTGTCGCCTGCTTTGAGCGGTGCTTTGGCATCGGATATTTCATATCTCACGTCGTATTTCGACTTGTCGTCAAGACCGACGAATTTCGTCAAATCTCTTTCTGCGGCAATGCTTACGCTAGATTGTTTTCCGCCCGTTACGTTCGCTTCGAAATCGAGTTTTTCACCGCCTTTTAGCATAACTTTGTTTGAGAAGTTTGCAAAAGCGTAATCGAACGACGCACTGATTGCGGCGTTACGCACCTTAGAACTGTCCGCGCCGATTATGACCGAAATCACGCGCATATCGTTTCGTTTTGCCGTTGCGCAAAGGCAGAATTTCGCTTCGCTCGTAAAGCCCGTCTTTCCGCCGTCGCAGCCCTGATAAAACTTGACCAGTTTGTTGGTGTTGGTTATCGTAGTCGCTCTGCCGTCGGGATGCTTGTAGTCTTCGAGCCAAACTTTCGAATAATCGAAATATTTGGGATGTTTGACGAGTTGAGAAAACATAATCGACACGTCTTTCGCACTCGAAAAACTTTCCGCCGCAGGAAGCCCCGTGCAGTTTTTGAAAACGGTGTTTTCCATGCCGAGTTCGACTGCCCTTTCGTTCATTCTTGCAACGAACGCTTCAACGCTTCCCGAAATATGTTCGGCAAGCGCAACACAAGAGTCGTTTGCAGAAGCAACGATGACGGTTTTCAGCAAATCACCGACTTTGTGCGTGGTGTTTGCGTCCAAAAACACTTGCGAACCACCCATACTTGCAGCCCTTTCACTCACGACTACGTCGTCGTCAAGGCTGATTTTGCCACTGTCGACGCTCTCGAAGGTCAAAAGCGAAGTCATAATTTTCACCATACTCGCAATCGGAAGCCTTTCGTTTTCGTTTCTCGAATACAAAACCGTACCGGTTGCATAGTCCACCATATATGCCGACTTGCCCACCGACTTGAAATCGGTTGCCGCATCACATACTTGCCCGTCGTTTTGCACGCACGCAAATACGAACGCAAAAGCACATATCAGCACAAGCGCACATATTGCGATATTTTGAATTTGAAATTTGAATTTTGTTTTCATATTCACTCCGTTTTTCTTTAGCGTGCATTTATAAACGAAAAATATACGCCAAGTGCGTTTTGCAATGAAATTCCGAGAAAAAAACTCGATATTTTCAGTAAACGGAGACTATTATGACCCCGAAAATCGAACCGATTATCACAAACAAAACAAAAGAAATCGCTACGTTTATGGCAAATATTTTAAGCGCGGTCAAAAACGACGGTTTTATTCCGCCACCGCACGAGCAATCGGGCATAAGCGACGACACCGAACAAACGATTAAGCAAACAAGCGTAATCAAGAAAAAAGGAAGATATATCACAAGAAGATTGATAAGTCCGAGTGTTTCGTATCTTGCAATCAATGCGCAAGAATATTCTCCGCACACAAAGCCAAGCGTTAAAAACGGCAAAAATATCAAAAATACGGTCTTGTTGTTCGTGCCTGCTATCAACACCACGAAATATCCGCCTAAAAGTGCCGTAAGGGTGATAAAAAACACCTTGAACGCGCCGAATTCCATATCCGCTCTCGCAACTCTTTCAAAATCGCCGTCGACAGAACGAACGCAGGCGACTACACCCGCAATAACGCCAACGATAAATGCCACGAGCGTACAAATAATCACCTTTTTGTTTTTTGAAAAATACGTTCTTAGCCAAGATATGACAGATTGCGTACGCATAGAACTTGCCATACGAAAACATACGCCGATCAAACGACATATATGACAAAATCAAGCAAAAATACAAATCAAACCGCCCTTTCCGTCAATTTGTCGCAAGTGGCGTCGTATATAATGAAAGCCGTGAAAGAAATGGAAACGAAAATCAAAAAATACCTTCTCGGTCTCGGATTTCAACCAAACCTGAAAGGATACAGACTACTCGCAAAACTAATAGGATACGCGTTTGACGGCAAAGACGTATTGCCGCTGAAATACGCCGGTTATGCATGGCTTGCAAACGACTTCGGAGTGGATTCGGCAAGCGTCGAAAAGGACATTCAAAACGCAATATCCGCCGCGTGGCTTCGAGGAGACGTTGACACACTATATCGGGAATTCGGAGAAACCCTTGACGAAAACAAAGGTAAACCGACAAACAAACAATTTGTCTTAACCGCACTTGAACGGATAAAATAGGCGGTTAGAATAACGTTTTTTAGAATTATTATTAAAATATCAAAGTTTTACGTGTACGTATATTTTGTAAAACCAACAAATCGGCGGTGCAAACGCACCGCCTTATATAAACGCATTGCATCGAAACGCAATGCGGTTGTAGCGTCAAGCCGCAACATCGTTTACGTCGTCAATCACAAATCCGCTTTGCGTCGAAAGAGAGTTTGCATAATCGTACATAAAGCGCGAATGCACCGCATATCCCCTTGTCGGATCTTGCACGAACACGTGAGTTACCGCACCGATAAGAACACCGTTCTGCACGATAGGACTTCCGCTCATTCCCTGAACGATACCGCCAGTCTTTTCTAGAAGTTCTTTGTCTCTGACGCTGATAACCATTCCTTTTTCGCTTGCCTCGCTTTGAGATACGACTTTCACAATGTCAATATCATAAAATTTCGGTGTTGTACCGTCTATTGTGGTCAAAACCTGTGCTTGTCCGACATTTGCTTCGCCTTTCAGCGCAATTCTGTACAAATCTCCGTCATATTCCGCATCGTATTTGCCGTACAAACCTATATCGGTGTTTGACTGAATTTCTCCTATGCTTTTCGAGAGTCTGTTGACTTCTGCAACCAAACCGCCAGCCTTGCCTCGTTCGCCTTTGATGACGCCTGTAACTTCCGCATTGAAAATGTCGCCTTGGTCGAGACTGTATGACAAATTGCTGTCACCATCCTGAATATGATGTCCCAAAGCCGCAAAATTGCCGTCCTTGGTGACAAACGTCAACGTTCCCACACCGCCAACGTCTTCTTTTAGCAACAATCCCAACTTATATTCTCCGTCCGTCTTTGATTTTACACCCTGTACGAGCAAGTTTTTTACACCGTCGTTTCTTTCGACGGCCAAAACGAACTTTCCGTTTTTAGAGTTTTTGAGAATTTTTTTAAGTTTATATATACTGTCAACGCTCTCGCCGTTTACTTTGGTCACAACGTCGCCTTTTTGTATATCCACGTCTTTACACGGTGAAAGTTCACCCGATTTTGTCGAAACCGAACTCTTTTCAACGACTATCAGACCGCCTGCGCCTATGCTTATGCCGATAGGTCTTCCGCCTATTTTTACGTACGCTTTATCGCCGGTGGCGCAAATTTTCAAATTCTCCGCAAAATCACGATTCACATCATTTTGCGATAGAATTAACGACTTTGTATTCTCGTTTTTCTCGATATTTAGAATTGTTATATTGTTAATTAAAGCACAAAACGCACACAACATCGTTATCACGATTATCGCACGCAAAATCGTTTTTTGCACTTTGCAAAATCTTTCTTTGTCTTTCGTCTGCATACTTTTATCTTGTTCCAAAGAAAAACTTTTTCGCTTGTAAATTTCTGTAAAAAAGGAAACACCCCTTGGACAGCAACCCTAGCGTACAAAACGTACTTGAGTGGTGTTGACGCAGTTATCAATTTTAATTGCAATACAAACGCGATAAATAGATGAGTGACGCGAAAGTGCCCTGAGAATGACAACCCTAATGTACAAGTAGTACATGAGTTGGCAGGTTCGGACGATTTCTTATTTAAAAAATAAAAAACGCGCTAAATAGATGAAGAACAAGAAAGAGCCACGCTAACGGCAACCCTAATGTATAAATAATACATGAGTTGACGGGAGCGTGGCTCTGCCGCAGTTATTTGCTATTTAGCGCGTTTGAAGGATGTTGCGAGCCATATACACACCCATCACAGATGCCATCATAAGCCCGCGAGTCCAGCCGCTGCTGTCGCCGAGACAATAGAGACCTTTGATTGAGGTGTTGAGATGCTCGTCCATCTTGATTTTGTTGCTGTAGAATTTGAGTTCGGGGCTGTAAAGCAAGGTTTCGTAACCTGCAAATCCGGGTACGACCTTGTCGACTGCCTGAATGAAGTTGATGATGTTGAGCATCGCTCTATACGGCATTGCGGCAGTTATATCGCCTGCAACGGCGTCTTTGAGAGTGGGACGGACGTTTGAGAAGCCGAGTTCTCTTTGCCACGTACGCTTACCGCTCAAAATATCGCCGTAGCGTTGAACCATGATTTTGCCTGCGCCGAGCATGTTGGTGAGTTCACCGACCTTTTGCGCGTACTCGATGGGCTGTTTGAAAGGTTCGGTGAACGAATGTGAGCAAAGAATTGCAAGATTCGTGTTGTCGCTCTTCTTTTCCTTGTAACTGTGTCCGTTGACGACCGCAAGGTCGTTGTCATAGTTTTCCTGCGACACGAAACCGCCGGGGTTTTGGCAGAAAATACGCACTTTGTTCTTGAACGGATCAGGATAGCCGACGAGTTTTGACTCATAAAGCACATCGTTGACTTCTTCCATAATCTCATTGCGAACTTCGACGCGAACGCCGATGTCTACGACACCCGGTGCATGTGCGATATTGTGTTCCGCGCACATTTTTTCAAGCCAGTCCGCACCGCGTCTGCCCGTTGCGATGATGGTTTTGTCCGCGTAAATCTCTTCCTGATTTTGTCCCTTGCTGTCTTCGATATACACGCCCTTGCAAGTGTCGCCGTCAAGAATAATGTTGTCGCATTGTCTGCCAAAGATAAGATCGACTCCGTTGTTTCTCAAATAATTCTCGATTGCAAGGTACAAATCATGCGCCTTTTCGGTGCCGAGATGGCGAATGGGGCAATCGACGAGTTTTAGACCTGCCTGAATCGCTTTGCGGCGGATATCCTTCACTTTATCTTCGTTGCCGAGACCTTCGATGTGTTCGTCCGCGCCGAATTCGAGATAAATGCCGTCCGTGTAATTGATGAGCGATTGAGCAAGTTCAGGTCCGATGAGTTGCGGAAGTTCTCCGCCCACTTCGTACGAAAGCGACAATTTGCCGTCAGAAAACGCGCCTGCGCCCGAAAAACCCGTTGTGATATGGCAATACGGCTTGCAGTTGCGACATTCTCCGCCGAAAGTCTTGGGACATACGCGTTTTTCGACGGGTTGTCCTTTTTCGATGATGCACATCTTCTTTTTGCTTCCGTTGCGCAAAAGTTCAATTGCCGTAAAAATGCCCGCAGGGCCTGCTCCAACGATACAAATGTCGTATTTTTTCATATTTTACCTTACTTTTCGGCTGTACGCCGACGTTATTGTATTCTTATTTTACAGTTGTCGTTTTGAGCGTAATTATTCGCGCGAATATTTGCACGCCCGCGACCTAGGCGATTATAAAGCCAAAACTCATTTCTGTCAACTTATTACGAATAAATAAAAAATTGTTTTTTCGCGCTTGTCGAATATTGTCAATTTTTGCCGCCGTACGCCATAAACTATAAAACGTGGAGAAATCGTATGGCACTTGAAAGTTTGCTCGCACTGCTGAAAAATCTCGTTATATTCTCGTCTTACGTCTCCGAGAAAAGTTCCTTCCCGAAACCGCTCTCGAAAGAAAAAGAAAAGGAATATCTCGACAAATACGCACTCGGTGACGAAGAAGCCAAAGAGATACTCGTAAAACACAATCTGCGACTTGTTGCACATATCGCAAAGAAATACTCGAACTACGGAGACAACGACGAGTTGATTTCGATAGGCTCTATCGGACTTATAAAAGCCATTGAGAGTTTCAATCATGAAAAAGGCACTGCCCTTGCAACTTACGCTTCGCGGTGCATAGAAAACGAAATACTCATGACTATGCGAACGAGCAAAAAACACCGCTCAAACGTCTCACTCAACGAGCCTATCGGCGTGGATAAGGACGGAAACGAACTTGTGATAATGGATATGCTCTGCGACGACCACTCGGTCATCGAAGACGTTGAAAACAACATAATGATGGAAAAATTGCTCAATATAACGCGTTCGGTTCTTACGGACAGAGAATTTGAAATCGTGCGCTATCGCTACGGATTGGGCGGCTACCCTGCGCTCACCCAGCGCGAAGTGGCAAAAAAATTCGATATATCTCGCTCATACGTTTCGAGAATAGAGAAAAAAGCCTTGGAAAAAATCAAGCAATCGGTAAACAAAGAAGACCTGCTAGGATAAAAAACAATAGAACGCAAAATGTTAAAACGACTGATATAAGGCAGCGTTTGACTATATCGTTGCATTGCGAAAGAAAAATCCGCATAAGTGCGGATTTTTCGTTTCTCTTAAAATATCTTTTTTTATTGCGGTTTTCGCATCTTTATTTTGCCATAATCGCTTTATGCAAGTATTGACACCGAAAGCAAACAGAATATCATAAGCGAGAGCGCGTCTACTATAGTCGTGATGAACGGAGACGCCACAACTGCAGGATCGAGTTTCACCGCTTTTGCGATAATAGGCAGCGAACAACCTATGAGTTTTGCAATCACGACGGTGATAAACATACTCATTGACACGACGGCGCAACGCACGAGCGTGTAGTCTGCGTATCCGAAAAGCAAGTTGTCGATGAGTTGCAACTTGGCAAAACACGCAATCGCAAGACAAAGCGCAAGAAGAATCGCGGCTCGCATCTCCTTCCAAAGCACTTTGAAAATGTCTTTGGTCTTCACTTCGTTGAGCGCAAGAGCGCGTATTACCGTGACCGACGCTTGCGAACCTGCGTTTCCGCCCGTATCCATAAGCATAGGCACACACGCTATAAGCACGGTGCTGATTGCGTTGAGTCTTGCTTCGAATTTGTTGATGATAAGCCCCGTAAACGTTGCGCTGACCATAAGAATCAAAAGCCACGGTATGCGGTTTTTGAAAATCGTCCACATGCTCGTTTTGAGATATGGCTTGTCAGACGGGCGCGTTGCGGCGATTTTGGAGATGTCTTCCGTAGTTTCGTCAACCATGACGTCGATTGCGTCGTCAATGGTGACTATACCAACAAGTCTCATTTCGTCGTCAACGACGGGCAACGCAAGGAAACCGTATTCGCGAAGTCTGCGTGCGGTGTCTTCTCTGTCGTCAAGCGTGTGAGCGTAAATGACGTTTTCGTGCATTATATCCCCGATTTGCGCATTTGCGTCGGCAAGGAGCAATTCTCTCACCGTCGTAACACCGATAAGGTGCTTGGTTTCGTCGGTGACGTAGCAGGTATACACCGTTTCTTTATCGATTGCGCACGCGCGTATGCGCTCGAAGGCTTGTTTGACGGTCATCGTTTTAGACAACGAAACGAGTTCCACCGTCATTATGCTTCCGGTGCTGTTTTGCGGATATTTGAGAAGTTCGTTGATGTAGTTTCTCGTCTCGGCATCGCTTTGCGCAAGGAGTCTTTTCACAACGGAAGCCGGCATCTCTTCGATAAGGTCGACTGCATCGTCTATGAAAATCTCGTCGATGACGGATTTCAATTCTTTATCAGACAGATTGCGTATGAGTTCCTGCTGAACGTCGCTTGCGAGTTCCACGAAAACTTCCGCTGCCGCGTCTTTTGTCAATAACCTAAAAGTCAACACGCGCTCTTGCTCGTCTAACTCTTCAAAAACCGCCGCAATGTCTATTGCGTTGATGTTTGAAAGAAGTTCTTTAAGGCTCTTATAGCGTTTCTTTTCGAGCAGATTTTTGATTTCATCCACTTCCACGACTTTGCTCGCCACGGGCGCGGGCAAATTGTCGATGATGCCTATCGTGTCGTCAACCGAGATTTCGTCCATAACGGACTGCAATTTCTTTTGATTGAGTCTTGTTACGACGAGATTTTGCGTGTCCTTATCAAATTCGGGCAAAAATTCGCCCAACTTTTCATCGTCGAAAAGAGAAAGAACCTGCACGAGATCTTCTTCGTCGAATTGCGAAAAAAGCGTAGCCGCTTCGTTTACGTCCATATCGGACGCAATACGAACTATCTCGGCGTAATCGCGAGATAGAAGCAAAGATTTGATTTTGTTTTCCATGACGAATTTAAGTCAAAGACGAACGAAAAATCGAGAAAAGTCAAAAAGCGGCACAAGCCGATTTGCAACTTCGCCCGACGCTGTCGTTCTCACTTGGGTGATATTCCATGACTTGTACCTCCTTGATTTAATGCTTCTTGATTATGGTATTTTGAAGAACGTTTGTCAACCGATTTTACAATTTGGATATTATATTTAATTTTCAGCGAAAAAGTGCCTTTGACGCATAAGAAAAACGACCGAAAATTCGGCCGTTTCGTCTTTTGTGTTTCAAATTGTTATCTTTTGTGTTTAAATCTATCTTTAGTGCATTTACGCTTCGTCGTTTATACGCTCGAACGACTTTTGTATTTTCAAGTTTATCTTTCGTATATCGCCGTTTCGTCTTTTGCGATGAAGAAATAAAACTTATTTGTCTTCCTTTTTTGTCATCTCTTCTTTGAGTTTGACGAGACTTTCGATTTCGTCAAGCAAAGTGTTGATGTCTTTGAACTGACGGTGCACCGACGCGTATCTGACGTACGCCACTTCGTCGATGTTTTTGAGACCTTCCATAACCATATCGCCGAGCGCGGTTGAGGAAATCTCCTGATCGAGCGAATTGAGCACCTTGCGCTGAATGTCTCCGACAAGTCTGTCGATAGACGACATGGAAATAGGACGTTTCTCGCACGCTTTCATTATACCGATTTTGATTTTGTTAAGATCAAACGCCTGACGGGATCCGTCCTTTTTGACGACCATAATCGGCGTGCTTTCAACGGTTTCGTAAGTCGTGAAACGCTTTCCGCAAACGACGCATTCTCTGCGACGACGAATTGACGTGCCGTCTTCGTTCTGTCTCGAATCCACAACCTTACTGTCCATACTACCGCAATATATACATTTCATATCCCTGTACCTCGACAATTTATGGCAGTATTATACAATATATTGCACGTTTTGTAAACGTTTTATTTGAAAAAATACAATATTTAGTGTACAAAACGCCACTTGAAGCACAATCCGGGAAAACTTATGCGCATATTTTACAAAGTCGTGAATATAGTCGTATTATGAACGCAAGACAGTATTCTTTCATCGAATTGTCAAAAAAAACCGTCGTCAACGTCGCTGACGGAAAGGAACTCGGCAATGCATGCGATTTGATTTTCAACGGTTGCGGAACGATAGGCGGTCTCGTCGTGCCGGGAAAGAAGAGTTTCTTGAAAAGCCTGACGAGTTCCGACAGTATATATATCCCCTGGAACAGAATCATAAAAATCGGACAAGACGCAATACTCGTAGAGATAGTTTCGAGCGGCGTGTTCTCCCTAAAAGCCGAAGAATCGCAAAACGACGAGCCGTATTCACCCGGGCAATGATACGAAAAAAATGCACCGTTTGGCGCACTACGTTTGAAAAAATATGTATAACACCTTGCGTAGCAAGGTGATTATTTTATATCAAATGATATAATAGTATATTTTTGGTCTTCGGTTTACACCATGCACTCTCTGATTTTTTCGAGAGCGGATTTTTCAAGGCGAGAAACTTGCGCTTGCGATATTCCGACGATTTTGCTTATTTCCACCTGCGTTTTTCCATCGAAATATCTGAGTTTCACAACTTGAAGTTCTCTTTCGGGAACGTGCTTCAACGCTTCGTACAACGCGATTTTCTCCGTCCAGTTTTCGGAATTTTCCTTTTTGTCTGCAAGTTGGTCTATAAGTTCTACGCTCTCTTCTCCGTCGCTGAAAACAGGCTCGTAAAAAGAAACGGGTTCGCTCACCGCATCGAGCGCGCACGCCACTTCGCCGAGCGGAACGTCTATCTCGCTTGCAATCTCAATCATACTCGGGTCGTTTGCGTTAAGTTTTGAGAGTTCTTCTCTTGCTTTCAACGCGCGATAAGCAACATCACGCATGCTTCTTGACACTTTTATCGTCGTTCTGTCTCGGATTGCACGTCTCATCTCTCCGATTATCATCGGCACGGCGTACGTCGAAAACCTGACGCCGAGATTTACGTCGAAATTTTGAAGTGACTTCAAAAGCCCAACCATTCCGACCTGAAACAAATCGTCGGCACTCTCTTGCGATTTTGAAAATCTTCCTACACACGACAGAACGAGACGCATGTTGGCTCTAAGAAACAAATCCTTTGCGCTTTCGTCTCCGTCTTTGATTTTCAATATGAGTTCATCGCACTCTTTCGAGTTTATCTTCGGTAGCGTTGCGGTGTCGAGACCGCATATTTCAACTTTGCCCATACAACTTCTCCTTTTCGCGAAAATTGCGAGAGTATGTACAGGCAATATTTATTTATAAATATTTAATTTTCGATTTTACATTTTATATCATTTGATATAAAAGAGATTTACAGGTTTTTATCCGAATTTGAGCATATCTCGTTTCAGGTTTTCGACAATCTTCTTTTCAAGTCTCGAAATATAAGATTGCGATATTCCCATCATGTCGGCAATCTCCTTTTGCGTCATCTCTTCCTTGCCGTAAAGCCCGAAACGCAGTTCGAGAATCTGTCTTTCTCTTTCCGGGAGTTTGTCAAACGTATCTTTGAGAATTTTTCTCTCGTCCGACGCTTCGACTTTGTCGTACACGGCATCGGGGTCTGTTCCCAAAACGTCGCTTAGAAGAAGCGTATTCCCTTCAAAATCCACGTTGAGCGGCTCGTCAAGAGACACTTCCGAGCGGGTTTTGCCAGTTTTTCTCAAATGCATGAGTATTTCGTTTTCAATGCAACGAGAAGCGAACGTGGCAAGCTTTATGTTCTTGTCCGGGTTGTAACTTCCGACCGCCTTGATAAGTCCTATCGTGCCGATTGACACCAAATCGTCCATATCTACACCGGTGTTGTCGAAACGCTTTGCTATGTACACGACAAGCCGCAAATTGTGCTCGATGAGTTGAAGCCGCGCTTCTTCGTCGCCTGCAAGAAACTTCTTAACCGTTGCGGTTTCTTCTTCGGGAGTGAACGGTGACGGCAGACTTCCCGTCTGGGATATGTAGTCGACTTCGCTCTGAGATTTGATTCCGAGCAACACGAGCAAACGCTCAAACAGTTCTCTCAATTTTCCTTTCATATATAATCTCCAAAATTTTCCTTTTTATGTATCGACCGTAAATTTTTGATGAATGGCGGTCGAATTTTGTCAAAACATCGGTTTAGAACATCGAATTTTGCAAAATTAAGTCGCAATTTTCAAACTCTTTTCTCGACAGCGCGCCCATGCACGACATCTTCTTTCCGTCAACTTCGAAGTTGCTTAAAAGAGTTATCGGCATATCGCACTCGCCGCTCACGGTCGTGACGTGCAAAAAGCCTTCTATGTCTGTTTTGCCAAGTTCTTTTTCCGCTTTTGCCGACAATATGACCACGGGAAGACCGCTCACACCGTCAACAAGCGTGTTGCCGCTGTCGCACAAGCCCGTAAGCGCGATTTTGCGCCCGTCAACGCTTATATTCGCAATCGTGAGCGTGGAAGCGTCCGACGAGCGTTTTTTGCGCAATACACGCGCGCCAATAAGCGTTATTGCGATTGCGCACGCAACAAGTCCGAACGCCGCATAAGATTTCACGTCAACTCCGCACAAATATGACAGTCCGAACGTAATTCCGCCGACGGCGTAAGTCGCAATCACGAATACGACAAGAGATTTGACGTATTCCTTAACACCGAGTATCTTCAAGTTTAGATTTGCACTACGCTCTTTTGCCGAAAACGAGTTGTCCACATCGTTTTCACACTTCACTTCGTTTATATTCTTTCGGAAATTTGCGCATTTTTTCTTTGATAGCGAGTAAGTATCGAAAATCGCCGTCATAATCGGAGCAAGACAAACCTTTATCGCAATTTGTATTCCTTGCGAAGCAATCGGATAAAATGTGGCGATAGCCGCACCTATAATCACTGCAACTAGCGTGCGGATTTTAAAGACTTTCCGTCGTCTCAAAATCTGAGTCGCAACTATCAACAAAAAATCTATTGCGAGATTGTTGAAAATGACAAGTTCCACGTATACACTCATATCATGCCCTTTTACGGAAATGATAACACCGCACATTCGAAAAAATTTTCTTTTTTTGTCGCTCTAAACGTAAAAAAATCCCCGCGAAATTGCGGGGATTTTTGAATCTTACATTGTCGTTATTCCGTTCTCACTTAAACGATTAAAAGAATTTTAACCGTTTAGATAGCCGAAAACTTCAATTTTCTAATCAGTCTCTATCCTTTTTGAGTCTTCTCAAAAAAGCGGGAACTTGTCTTGACGGCACTTCAACTCTTGAAGATTGAACGCTTTCTTGTTGCACGGGTTGAGCAATCGGTTGAACGGGTTGAACCGGCTGAACCGGTGCGGGTTGCACGACGGGTTGTGCAGATTCGACCGGTGCTTGTCTCATTTGATTGAAAATGGGACGATTTGCAAAGATGTCTTCTTTGTAAACGGGTGCTTCGGCGGGTTCTTCTACTTCTTCAACGCTTGCGGCCGCTTGTTCTTGTGCCGCTTGCGCAAACGTGGAAGACAAGGAGCGTGCCGGTTGCGGAGCACTGCTTCTTGCAGGAACTTCGTTTCTATCCACAAATCCGGTTGCGATGATTGTGATTTCGATGTCTTTCTTGTCGGGCACGAACGCCGTGCCGAGAATGATGTTTGCGCTCGGGTCAACGACTTGTTTGACGATGTCGCACGCTTCGGTGACTTCGCCGAGAAGCATATCTTCACCGCCTGTGATGTTGACGATTATGCCGGTTGCGCCTTCGATGTCTGTTTCGAGAAGCGGACTGAACACTGCGCCACGCACTGCTTCGATAACTCTCTTTTCGCCTTTGCCGTAGCCGATGCCCATGTGAGCGAGACCTTTGTTGGAAAGAATGGTGCGAACGTCCGCAAAGTCAAGGTTGATAAGTTCGGGGTTTGCGATGACGTCGCTCACGCCTTGTACACCCTGACGGAGAACGTCGTCGGCAATTTCAAACGCGCGCTTGAAGGAAATGTTCTTGTCAAGAACTTCGATGAGTTTCTGGTTGGGGATAACGAGAAGCGTATCAACGAAGTTTTTGAGATTCTTGATGCCTTCTTCCGCGTTCTTCATGCGTTGTGCGCCTTCGAAGTTGAACGGTTTCGTGACGACTGCAACGGTGAGAATGCCCATAGATTTTGCGATTTCCGCAATGACTGGAGCAGCACCCGTGCCCGTTCCGCCACCCATACCTGCGGTGATGAAAAGAAGGTCGATATCTTTGAGAGCCGCTTTGATGCGTTCGCGAGATTCTTCGGCTGCCTTTCTGCCGACTTCGGGGTCTGAACCTGCGCCGAGACCGCCGGTCATGTTTGCACCGAGTTGAATCTTGCAATGCGGTGCGACGAGAGACATATTGAGCGCTTGCATATCCGTGTTCATGACGACAAAACTTGCACTCTTGACGCCTGCGCGAATCATGTTGTTGACGGCGTTGTTTCCGCCACCGCCCACGCCTACGACGACGATGTTTGCCTTGCCCGGTTTCTTTTGGGAAACGGGTTGATATTCTTCGTGCTCTTCTTCAACCGCGGGGACTTCTTCTTCCGCTACGGTTTCTTCTTCCTGCACCTGTTCGTCGACTTCGTTTTGAGACTCGTCACTCGGAGTCCAGCCGAATTTTTCAAAATCTATCATTTTTTACCTCCGTTGAATAGCTTTTTTATAAACGCTCCGAAATCGAATCTCGAGAGATTGTCCGCCATAACCAGCAAAGACGCTTTGGAGCAGTCTTCGGGTTTTGCAAATCCCGGGAGTTTCGGAGTGATGATTTCAATGTTTTTGCCGAGTTGTTCGCTCAGATATTTGGTTGCGCCGCGCATAGTCGCGATGCCTTCGCCCGTGATGTAGACGGGCATATACGACGGAGCGTCGTCTTCAATGTCTTTGAAAATGCCCGCAAGCACTTCAACGAACACGTCAAGTCTGCTCTTTGCGATTTCGCATGCGTCTAATGCATGTACAACGTTTTCACCGTCGCTGACGAGCACTGCTTCGTCGCTGTAATTGAGATTGAGATCCACAAGACGTTTTGCTTCTTCCGCCATATCGAACGGCACTTCGAGCGCTTCGAAAATGTCCGCACAGATATGCGCGCCGCCCATGGAGAAGGATTTCATATCCAAAATGCCTTCGCCTTTCGCTATGCAAACCGAAGACGAGAGATAGCCTGCGTCGATGAGCATATAAACGTTGTCGCGTTGTTCTTTTTCAAGAAGAGCCATGCACTCTGCCCAACAAGTCGCAACGTACTTCACGTCGGTGAATCCTAACGAACTTGCGACTGCGTCGAACATATCGACGAAAGACTTTTCACAAAGCATATACGACACGCAAGCGTGGACTTTCTGCGCTTCCATATCGCGCACGTCATTGTAGATTTTGTCTTCGTCATCAAGCGAATAATATATCGCGCTCGTGTTGATGGTCAGATATTTGTTTGAATCGAAATCGTCGCCCTTTTTGAGAAGATACGCAATATCGTCGTCGATGACTCTGCGTCTTCTGTCAAGGCGGATACTCACTTCTTTCGTGACGACCGCAACGAACTCCGCCGGCACTCCGATAAACAGTTTCTTCGTGCGGGAATCCGATTCCTTCATTGACTCTATAAGCACGGATTTTGCAAGTTCGACGGTTTCTTTTGCGTCAAACCATTCTCCGTTTTCATACCCTTGATGTTGCTTTTCCGCCATTGCCTTAATGCCGAAAACGCTCTGCGCCCTTTTCGCTCCCACGATAGCGGTCACGAGACGAGAGTTTACGTCAAGCACGGCAATGTCCTTGGTGAACAGCGACCCCATTTCTTTCTCTCCGAAAAAACGCGCACTCGCGCGTATTATTTATAATATTATTATATAGAAAAATAAAAGGCTGTCAATGCTTTTTCAGCGAAAAATTTGCAAAAACTACGATTTTTTGTAACAAAGCGGATTTTAACGTCGAAAAAAGGCACATTATCGCACCGTTTTGCGTATGACGTTGCCGCCGAGCGAGCAAAACATGTCTTCGACGCTCTCGTATCCGCGGTCTATAAACTCCGTGCCGTACACCCTGCTTTTTCCGTTTATTCCGAGCGCGGCAAGAATAAGCCCCGCCCCGCCGCGCAAATCGCTTGCCGTCATATCGCAAGCGGAAAGTTTTATCGCCTTGGTTTTCGAGCGCGCGCCGTACACGTACGCAACGTTGCCTTCGACCTTGCAATCGGCGCCGAGTTTGATAAATTCTTTTGCGTGTGCAAAGCGGTTTTCAAACACCGTTTCTTTTATCGTACTCACACCGTCAGAAAAAAGCGAACAGGCAAAAATCTGCGGTTGCACGTCGGTCGGAAAAAGCGGATATGGCGCGGTCGTCACGTTCACCGCTTTCGGTTTTCCGAAAGACGATATGCGCATCGAGTTTCCGTCTCCCGATATTTTGCAATATTTGTTTTCCACCGAGTTGCACACCGCGCCGAGCATATTTTTGCCAACGCCGTCGATTTCGACTTCTCCGCCGCATATATTCGCCGCACATACGAGCGTTGCGGCAACTATTCTATCCCCTATCGGCGTAAACTCGCAGCCGCCCAATTCGTCCACGCCCGATACGCGCATAACCGACGTTCCGTCCCCCGTAATTCGCGCGCCCATTGCTCGCAAACAACTCGCGAGAGATACAATCTCGGGTTCTCTTGCGCAGTTCACGAGCGTAGTCTCCCCTTTTGCAAGCGTTGCGCACATAAGCAGATTTTCGGTTGCGCCGACGCTCGGATATTTCATCACGATATTTGCGCCGTGCAATTCATTTGCCGCACACTTCACTCCCGTGTCGGTGTATTCTATCGTTGCGCCCATTCGGCGCAATCCGTCAAGATGTATGTCAAGCGGTCTTGCACCGATTCTGCAACCGCCCGGATAATCGAGTTCGACTTCCTTGAGAGTGGCAACGAGCGCGCCGAGCATAAACATCGACGAGCGCATATCTTTACACAGTGCGTCCTTCACTCTTGCATGAGTTGCGCGAGAGTGTACGCTCACGTTTCTGCCGTCACGGGTCACGTCTGCGCCGAGAGATTTTATAAGCGCAATCATCACGTCAACGTCTGATATGTACGGGCAATCTTTTATCGTCACTGTTTCTTTCGTCAGTATGCCCGCCGCAATAAGCGGAAGCACGGCGTTTTTCGCACCGTGCATACACACTCTTCCGTGAAGAGAACTTCCGCCGATTATTTCAAGATAAGTTTCGTTGTTTTTCATTTCAAAGAATCCACCCTTAAATACGGCACGGAGTTTTTGGATATGCTCGTAAGCACGCCAACCGCACCGAGATATGCCACGAGAGAACTTCCGCCCGCACTCATAAACGGCAACGGCAACCCCGTTGGCGGAATCGCGCCGCACACGACCGCCACGTTTACGAGTGCCTGAACGCCGGTGACTGCGGTTATGCCGAGTGCGGCGTAACAGGAAAATCTGTCTCGAGCGTTTTTCGCTATTCTGATTCCGCGCCAGACGAACACGGCAAAAAGCGTCATAATAAGCGCGACTCCGAATAGTCCCGTTTCTTCGCCCACAACCGAAAGAATGAAATCGCTTTCGGCAAACGGCAAAAACAGATACTTTTGTCGCGACTTGAAAAGACCGACTCCGAACAATCCGCCACTTCCCAACGCATAATACGACTGAATGAGTTGATAACCTTCTTCGAGCGGAGATTTCCACGGATCGAGAAAAGCGAGCAAACGTTGCATTCTGTACGGCTCGATAAGCACCAACACCACTGCGCCGGCGATTGCGGGGACGACGAGCAATATAAGATGCGACGTTTTCGTTCCGCACGCAAACAGCATTATGAACACGACGCCTGCCATACACACGGTTATGGACATGTTCGGCTCGAGAATAAGCAACACGCAGGTTGCTCCGCCTATAACCAACGCGATAAGAACGTTTGAAAACTTGCGCATATCCTTTTTCGACGAAAACGCCGCTATCGCAAGCACGGTGAAAAACTTTGCGTACTCGCTCGGTTGTATAGTGAAAAAGCCGAGATTGAGCCACCTTTTCGCGCCGTAACTCTCAACGCCGATGACGGGAACGAATACGAGCGCAAGAAGCACCAACCCGGCAACGTACAATATCGGCGCGATTTTCTTCACCGAGTTCATATCCACCATCGACAACGCAAATACCACAAAAACACCGATCACCAACGCAACGGATTGAGTTTTGACGTAATGAAACGCGTCCCCCGATTGTTTGAGTGCGGAATAACTCGAAGCGGAATATATGAAAACTATGCCTAGCACGCTCAAAATCAACGCGACCGCAAGCAGCACTTTATCCGCTTTGCCGTATCCGAGAATACTCTCTCCCAAATATCCGTTTCCGCCGACGTGCTTTCTGCGTTTTTCGCCGTTCAATGCATGTGCATACGCGCCTGAATGCGCGCGATTTGCTCGTACACCCGCGATATGATTGCCGAAATCGTTCGTCATTTTGAAAGTCTCAGTTTTACGACGCATTCGTCAAACTTTTTTCCGCGCTCCGCGTAACTTTCGTATTCGTCGAAACTCTTGCTTGCCGGTGAAAACAAAACGGTATCCGCTCTCCTTTTCACCGCTTCGTCGTACGCGCCGTCGAGCGCCGATTGCAAGTCGCCGTAACGGTCTATGTTTTTATACCCGACCTTTCTCGCGCTATGTAAAATCTCGTCCGCATTTTCTCCGACGGTCGCTATATATTTTACGTTTTTCGGCAGATTTTCAAAGAACGGGTCGAAGTCTTCGCTTCCCAGTTGACCGCCGAGTATTAACGCGCACTCGCCCACGCACCCAAGCGCGCTCGTGCATGCAGACACGTTGGTGGCTTTCGAGTCGTTGTAAATTTTCACGCCGTTCACTATCGCGGACAAAGTGCGTCTGTACTTCGGTTTTGCAAAATCGGTTATTGCCGATGCCGTGCAAAACGCAGATATTCCCTTTTCCATACACACGGCGACAGTTGCAAGCACGTTTTGAAGTTCGTCGCCTGCAAAATCCACGTCTTCAAGCGCGACTATCGGCTGCCCTTTGTAGCACGCAAACCCCGACGAAATATACGCTCCGTTCGGTACGACTTTCTTTGTGCTGAACGGAATTTTTTCGGAAATCGCTTCTTGCACCATTTCGCACACTCGTTCGTCGTCCGCATTGTATACGAGTTTGTCGCTTTCGCTCTGATAGCGGAATATATTCGCCTTTGCGTTCTGATAGTTCATCATCGTTTTATGCCGAGAAAGGTGGTCGGGTTCTACGTTGAGAACGACTGCTATATCGGGTGAAAATCCCGCGCTGTTTTCAAGTTGGAAACTGCTCGCTTCGATAACGGCGATTTCGGTTGCGTCAAGTTTGTCGGCAATGGACGAAAACGGAGTGCCGACGTTGCCCAGTGCATGCGCGTGTAGACCTGCACGAGTCAGAACGGCATTTATAAGAAGAGTCGTCGTTGTCTTGCCGTTCGTCCCCGTGACCGCTATTTGCTCTGCGTCGCAATACGCGCTCGCGAGCGCGAGTTCGCTTATCACCTGCACGTTTTCAAGTCGCGCGTCGAGAAGAAAATCCTTTCCGCCGTCCACTCCCGGACTTAACACCACCATATCCGCGCCGTCGAAAACGCTCTTTGAATGCGTCGCTCCCTTTGCGTTTTCATCATCGTCGTAAACGATTGCTTTCGCTCCTTTATCTCTTGCAAGTCCGTATGCGGAAATTCCGCTCGCACCTGCGCCGTAAATCACCACGTTTTTGCCTATCAGTCTCATATCGTCCTTCCGAATATCAAAGTCAGCGCGCCGCCTATCATGCTCACGACGAAATATATCGTCACAATCTTGCTCTCGTGCAAACCTTTCATCTCGAGATGATGATGAAAGGGCGCCATAAGGAAGATTCGCTTTTTCGTGAGTTTGAAGGAAATCACCTGCAATATAACTGATATGCTGGAAAACACGTACATTATACCCGACGTGACAATCAAAAGCGGATTTTTTGAAAAAACCGCAACGCTCGCGCACGCCGCGCCGAGCGCGAGAGAACCAGTGTCACCCATCATTATCTTTGCGGGAAAACCGTTGAACACGAGATACCCCAAAAGTCCGCCGAGCATGGACACGCAAAATACACCGAGCGACAAAATCTCTTTTGCGTATTCGACGTCGTTTGCGACAAGCGCGTCTTCATATATAAAATATATGAGAACCCCGAACCACAGAAAATACGCAACGGCCGTATATCCCGCAAGTCCGTCAAGACCGTCGGTGAGATTAACGGAATTCGTCGTTGCGATATACACGAGTGCAACGAAGGGTATTATTCCCCATTTCATATCGAGAACGTACGCCGTGAACGGAAGATTTATCGCGCTGCCGACGTCTTTTGACGCATAGACGAAATAGCCGACGATAAGCCCCATTCCCACCTGACCGATTATCTTTTGATAGGGTTTCAACCCGAGATTGCGCGAATATCGGATTTTTATGAAATCGTCGAGAAATCCGAGAATACAAAATCCAAGTGTCGCAACGGCGGAAACGATTGACAACCTTTGCCATTCGACAAGCGAAAAAACGAGTGCGGGAAGCAAAAATATAAATCCGCCCATAGTCGGCGTTCCGCTCTTGCTTGCGTGTTGCTTTACGTAGCCCAGAACGGTTTGCTTTGCTTTGAGTTTGCTCATAAGTTTTATCACGAGCGGCGCAATCAGGCACGCGAAAACCGTCGAGCATATAAAATACGTCAGAAGTTTGTTAAGCGCGCTCATCTCAGTTGTCCGTATCTTGCCACGACGTCAAAATCGCTGTATGGTATCTTTTTGCCTTTGATTTCGAGATAGTTTTCGTTGCCTTTGCCTGCAAGCACGAGCGTGTCTCCTTCTTCCATTTCGGCAAGAGCGAAACGCACCGCTTCAGTGCGGTCCTGTATGCACTTGAAATCTTTCACGTTTACGCCCCATTCTATTTCTTTTATTATTTCGGCAGGGTCTTCGCTTCGGGGATTGTCGCTCGTGATGACGATATAGTCGCTGTATCTCGACGCGACTTTGCCCATAAGCGCACGCTTCGATTTGTCTCTTTCACCGCCGCAACCGAACAGCGTAATAAGCCGTGATTTAGTTATCGTCCGCGCGGTCGAAAGAAGATTTTTAAGCCCGTCCGGCGTGTGTGCGTAATCTATGATTATCGTGCCTTTTTCGCACGGTAAAACCGAAAATCTGCCCTTTACGGTCTTGACCTTTCTCACTGCGTGCGCGAGCGTTTCCCCTTCCACTCCGAGAAGTTTGCACACCGTCATTGCGGCAAGCAGATTGTATACGTTAAATTCTCCGTACAAGTGCGATTTCACGTCCACGATGTCGTCAAGCACGTTCGCCACGAATTTCACTCCGTCGATATTCTCGTCAACGTCAATCGCAAATGCGTCGCTAGGTTGATACAAGCCGTAACTTACACTTTTCACATTGACGTTCTTTTCAAGTCGTTTGAGAAGAATCCTTCCGCTTTCGTCGTCAACGTTCACCACCGCCGTTTTCGCTCCGCAGTTTTCAAAATAGGACATCTTCACGCCCTGATAGTTTGCAAAATCTTTGAAATAGTCCAGATGGTCTTGCGATATGTTTGTAAGCACGCCGACGTCCGCTTTTATATCTCCGAGTTTTTCAAGATATATCGCGTGTGCGCTCACTTCGGCAATCACGACGTCACAACCTTTCGTTCGCATTTTGAAAAACAGTTCGTTGAGTTCCAACGGATCGGGCGTCGTGAGACTCTGTCCCACTTTTTCGCCGCAAATATAATGTCCTTCCGTGCCGATAAGTCCCGTTTTGAATCCTGCAAAAGCAAGCATCTGACTGATATAATGCGCCGTAGACGTCTTGCCGTTAGTTCCGACAACGGCAATAAATTTCATATCGTCAAGCGGTCTCAAAAAAAAGTTTTCGCAAACTTGCGCATATGCTTTTCTCACGTCTTCGACAAGCACGTATTTCACGCTTTCGTCGCAAGGTTGTTTTTGCGTGAGTGCGACAAAATCCGCGTTTATCTCGTTCAGATGACGGTTGCCGTCGTCGTTTATTCCTTCCATACACACGAAAAGGTCGTTTTCACCCACTTCACGCGAATCGGTTTTTATGCTTTCTATCTCGATATTCGCCGAGCAATTCGTCTTAAGCACTTTTGCGTTTCCAAGCAATTTTTCAAGTTTCATAAAGTGTCTCCTTGATTGTTGATACACTCATAATAATGAGTGTAGTCTCTCATTTCAACCCAACCGCAAAACAAGACTCAAACGGAAAATCTTTTTGCGATTTTCGACAAAATTCTTCACTGAATAGAGACGTTTCAGCCCATTTTCAAAAAATAAAAAAGCGCATGCTATAAAAGCAAACGCTTAAAAATGCGATTTATATCCGCCGATACTATATGCACGTTTCAGGTGATTAAAAGCACCGTGTTTCGCTTGTCCACTTTTACGTTTGCAAGCGGATATTGCGCCTTCACTTCGTCCCCTTCTCCGTCGATTTCGCAGTACAGTCCGAGTTTTCTCAATTCGTTTCTCGCAGCAGCAACGCTCATGCCCGAAAAGTCGGGAAGCAAAAATTCTTCTCCTATGATTTTTTCTTCTTCTCCCGTATATTTCGGCTCTATTCCGAGATATGCGAAAACGCTTTCGAAAATCGAACGCACCATAGGCGCGGCAACGAGAGAGCCGTAATACATATACCCTTTCGGTTCGTCCACTATGAACAGCACTCCGAGATTTGCGCCTTCGCTTGCCGAAAAACCGAGAAACGACGAGATATATTTTCCACGTGCGATTTGACCGTTTTCATACTTTTGCGCCGTGCCCGTTTTGCCGAGTATCTCGTATCCTGCAACGTACGCTCCCTTTCCGCTTCCAGCCGTCACGACTCTTTTGAGAAGTTCGCGCATAGTGTCCGAAGTCTCTTTTGAAATCACCCTTTCGCCGCCCGAGAAATTTGTATCGGCAACGAGTTTTCCCGACGAGTCTTTGAAGGAATTCGCAACGTGCGCCTTTACGCTCACTCCGCCGTTGACCACGCTCGAAGTCGCACTCAACAAACCTATCGGCGTAACCGCAACCGCCTGTCCGAAACCTATGCGCGCAAGGTCAACGTTTTTGACGAGATTCTGCGCAATAAAAATTCCGCTCGTCTCACCCGTAACGTCTATACCCGTTTTGCTCGTAAGCCCGAAAGCACGCAGATAGTCATAAAATTTTTCCGTCCCCATTCGCAACGCACAGTCCATAAACACGCAGTTGCAACTGTTTTCCACGCCACCGCCGAAATCTATCGAGCCGTGTCCTTTCGCTTTCCAGCACCTGATTTTCTTTCCGTCCACCACTCTCGACCCCGCGCAATAAAACCTGTCGTTCACGCTCACTTTTCCCGAATCGAGTGCGGCGGCAGACGTAAGTATTTTGAAAGTAGACCCCGGCTCGTAAACCGTCGAAACGAATTTGCTTTTTGAGTTTTCAAACAAAGTTTGAAGATTGTCTCTCGGCACGTCGTTCAAATCGAAGGACGGATATTCGCACAATGCGAGAATGTCTCCGTTGGTATAATCCATCACCGCACACATCACGCCTTTTGGCGAAAACTTTCCGACGGCGTTTGCAACCGCGCCTTCGACTATTGCCTGAATGCCCGCGTCTATCGTCGTCACAAGATCGAAACCGCTCACGGACGGAAGATAGTATTCGCCGCTAGACAACGATTTGCCCACCAAATCCGCTTCTGTCAAAATCTGCCCGTTTACACCGGTAAGGTATTTGTCATAATACGCTTCGAGCCCCGTCTGACCGTAACCGTCCGACGAGCAAAAACCGATAAGTTGCGTCATGAAGTCGCCGTACGGATAATATCTGAAATTGTCTTCCGCATAGTATATTCCGCCGAGACCGCTTGCATAGATTGCGTTCAGTTGTTCTTTCGTCACACCCGTTGCGACAGTCACTTCACTCACTCGTTTCGAGATTTTTTCAAGAGTTTTCTCATACTCGTATCCGAACGTGTCGCAAAGAAGTTTCGCAACCGCTTCTTTGTCTTTCGTGTCCCCCGGTCTGACATACAGATTGTATCTCGTCGCGGTAGACGCAAGCACTTTTCCGTTTCTATCCAGAATTCTGCCACGCGGCGCGTCGGTCGGCACGTCTCTCAACCACTGCGAAGTTGCTTTTACCTGCAAATTGCCGCCGTCAAGAATTATCACCGCAAACATTTTGCAGAAAACCGCACAAAACAAAAAGACCATCAGCAATAGTATTGCCGACAGCCTTTTTGTTGGATTATAAAGAAGATTGGGTTTGTTGTCTTTTTTAGTTTCAGATGCGAACTTCATAGTTGGAATCTATTCCGAGAGATTCCGTATTATTCGCACTTTGCACGCTCGCTTCGATTTTTGAAGTCGGAGTAATCGCTTTGCCTTGATTGATTTTGGTTGCGTTCACGATGATGAGAGACGCAACGAGAGCGATGACTGCAAGATACACGCCGAGAATTATTTTGCCCTTCGTGTTGAGTCTGCCACGTTGTTTTTGTTCGCTCATATCTTGAGTTCTCTGCGCCTTGCGAGCAAAGAGACCGGTACGAGCCTGTTGACTTTGTTCTTCAAACACCGGACCTTGCTGCATGTTTGTGTGAGCAAGTCTTTCGTAGAGTTCATGATCGCTCAATCTTTCGCTGTCCTGCGCCGTGAAATCGTAGAAATCGTGATGTTCCTGACGTTGAGCGGGTGCCTGAATCGGCATTTGCTCCACTCTTTGAACGGGTTGAGCATATGCGGAATAATCGACCGTCTGAACGGGTTGCTGATATTGCATTCTGTCCTGACGGAGATTGTCATAGAACGGATAATCGCGAGTCTGATATTCGCTGGATTGCGGTGCGACGTAAGGTCTGGACGCTTCGTAATTTCTCACGCTTTCAACGCTTCTCGGCGCTTGAGCGGGAGCCATATCGAAATTGTAGCGGACGTTTTGTTGCGCGTTCGCCTGCGGATATTGATTTACGTTGTTTCTTGCTTTGAAATCTTCGTATGACGGAAAACGCTCAACGCTTTCTTGTTGTGCGCTTTGTGTGTTTCTACCCAACAATTCGTCCAATGTGATTGCCATAGTCGTACCCCTTTTAGATTATCGGTTATTTTTTTTTGACCCTTTTAGATAACCGATTCACTCTTCCTTCTTATCCTGTTATCGTTTTTGTTTTTTTTGACGTTTGTTTTTTTGTTTTTATTCACAGTTTTTCGATCACTCTGAGTTTCGCGCTCTGAGATCTCGAATTGTTTTCAAGTTCTTCTTCGCTTGCCGTAATAGGCTTCTTGTTGACCAATTCAACTTCCTGCACTTTGCCGCATACGCAGACCGGAAAGTCCGGCGGACACGTGCATGCAAGGCTCAATTCCTTAAATGCGGATTTGACGATTCTGTCTTCGAGAGAATGGAAAGTTATCACTGCCATTCTTCCGCCCTTTTCAAGTCTTCTCGCCATTGCGGTGACCGCTTCACCGAGACTTGAAAGTTCGTCGTTGACTTCGATTCTTATTGCCTGAAAGGTTCGTTTTGCCGGATGTCCGAATTTCCATCTCGTCTTTGCGGGATAAGTGTCTTCCACTATCTTTGCAAGTTCGAGCGTCGTTTCAATTGGCTTTTCGCTTCTTGCTCTGACGATGTTTCTCGCAATTTGTCTTGCAAGTTTTTCTTCACCGTAATCGAAAAGAATTCTTGCAAGTTCGCTTTCCGCATAACCGTTTACGACTTCGTGTGCGCTGATTCTCTGAGATCTGTCCATTCTCATGTCGAGCGGTGCGTCTTTCATATAACTGAATCCGCGCTCTGCGTTGTCAAGTTGATAACTGCTCACCCCGAGATCGAGAAGTATTCCGTCCACCTTGCCGACGCCTATCGAATCGAGTTCGTTTACGAGATTTTTGTAATCGTCGTGAATGAACGTCACTCTGTCTTTGTACGGCGCAAGTCTCTCGCCTGCCGCTTTCAACGCGTCTTCGTCTTTATCGACGCATATCAGTCTTCCGTTTTCAGACAATCTTTTGACAATCTCTATCGAATGTCCCGCTCCGCCGACCGTTCCGTCAACGTACGTTCCGTCCGCTTTGATGTTCAGCCCTTCGAGACACTCGTTCAGCATCACGGGGATATGTGCAAATTCCATTTTCACACCCCGTACTTTTTAAGGTCTTGAATCATCTTGTCAATCTTGTTCGGGTCAAGCACTCCGTATCTTTCGTCCCACTTCTCTGCGGGCCACACTTCGAGATAAGACATCTTGCCGACGAACACGAGTTCTTTTTGAAAACCGAATTTGTCTTTTATCGTCTTGTCGAGAGTCGCTCTGCCTTGCGCGTCTTCTTCAAGCGAGCCGCTGAATGAAAACACTGCGGAAGTAAATTCCGTGTCGGACGTGTACGGATTTTGGTTGACCATCTCCGAGAACATCGTCTCGACTTTCTCTTCGGGAACGATATACATGCATCCGTTTTTGCCCGGCAGATAATAAGGATTTGCGCCGAGTCCTTCGCGGAACTTGACAGGTATCCTGAATCTGTTTTTCTCGTCGAGTTGGTGACGAGCATTGCCGAGCATGAATTTTGCCATCGTTACTTCCTTTTGGGGCAATTTGGGTGTGGAATCCCCTTTACGTTTGTTATTGTATAACAATATAATTTGGTTGTCAAGGGAAATTTTCCATTTTTGACCACAAATTTTTTCGCCTATTTAGTGTATTTTTGAGAATTTTATACATTTAATTTTATTAACAAGTAAATCGTATACAAAAGGCAATTTTTCATTCATTTTCATTCTTCGCCACACCCCCACTAAACAGTGAAAATTCGCGAAAAACTCCATTTTAACAATGCCTTAAAAATGAATTATCGGACGTTTTGACAATTAATTTTTGAATGAAGTTTATATATTCTTATGATTGTTTTTATAAAAACTTAATAAAAGTTTTCATCTAGCAATAAGCCGAATATCTTCTTTTCTTGCTTTTTGCAACAAAATCCGCCCCGTCGCATATATTGCATCAAACGAAAAAAATAAGGAGATAAAAAGATGTCTTTTTGCAACAACAGTTCAACTCCCGACAGATGCCCCGGGAACATCAACGGCAATCCTATGAATGGCTTGTGCGAAAAAGTCTGCATTCAAACCGTCAAAATCTTTGACGCTTGTATGCTTCAGACAAGCATCGACGCAACGGTTGCACTCACCAACCTGTCGCCCGCAACCCCCACTTTGCCACTCACCTTCGTAAGCGGTTCTTCCACTTCTCAAACGGGAACGATAACCGCCCTTACGATAACTCCGATTGCGGACCGTCCGGGTCTTTCACGCGTCACGGCAACGATCGGCATCCCCGTGCAGATTGCCTACACCGACGCAAACGGCACGGCAGGCACGGGAACAGGCACAATTTCCGTATCGCAAGACGTCGTCATGTGCGTTCCGACAGGCAGTGTAATCACGCCGAATATCGCGGCAACCGTAAACATGGCGTCACCGCGCGGCACTTACGTGAGCGACTACACGTTCTCGATCACGTGCTGCGTCACGATCATTCTGAGCGTTCAAGCGCCCGTCAACCTTCTCGTTCCGTCGTACGGTTATTGCAAGATACCGCCATGCACGGAATTCAGTCAGGATGCATGCCAAGGCGTATTCGACTTGCCGCTCTTCCCGACCTGAGACAATAACACAATAACGAATAATAGAGTGAAGCACAATTCCATAAGTACTTAAAAATGACGGTTACCGCCGTCATTTTTACGTTTAAATATAGTTTACGTAAAATCAGAATCAACAAACCCCGCGGATAACGATATAAAATAAATACAGGAAATTCAAAAAAATAAGAAAGAAAATCGCAGCGTTTTATAAAAACAAAATATAGAAAAATATGGATAATAAATCATATAAATAAATTATAAATATAAATAAGCCGTAGGATTGAAATAAAAAAATCCGTATGATATAATAAAAATATGAAAGTATTTGCAATAAGCGATTTACATCTTTCCACCGCCGTCGAAAAGCCTATGGATATTTTCGGAGACGGTTGGCAAAACCACTTCGTTAAAATCAGCGAAGATTGGCAAAACAAGGTCACGAACGATGACATTATTTTGCTTGGCGGAGATATGTCTTGGGGACTCACTGCCGACCAAGCCGCCCCCGATTACGCGCTTGTCGAAGCACTCAACGGCAAAAAGTTCGTCGTGAAAGGCAATCACGATTACTACTGGAACTCACTCAGCAAAATGCGCGCAAAATTCCCCGCTTTCAATTTTATACAAAACAATGCGTACAGAGAAGAAGCAAAGAGCGGAAAAGGCGTGGTTATCGCAGGCTCTCGCGGATGGAACATTCCTTGCAAAGATACGAGCGAAGACGATTTGAAAATATATCAACGCGAACTTATACGTCTCAATCTCTCGCTTTCAACCGCAAAGGCAATACAAAAAGACGGCGACGTTATGATTGCCGTTTTGCACTATCCGCCGTTTGACGCAAACTATCAAGACACCGAAGTGACCGCCATTCTTGAAAAATACAACGTGGACTATGCCTTATACGGACATCTTCACGGCAAAAACGTGCGAGTCACTCCCCGTTTCAAAAAGAACGGAATCGAGTATATTCTCACGTCCTGCGACCTGGTGGAGAACAAAGTCATTGAAGTGTGCCGAATCGATTAAACGAATCGAAAATTTGCGAGTTTTTTCAAAAAGTATTATAAAAATCATTACTTTTTAGAAAAGTTTTATCACAATATAGAGATTTTAGAATACTTTTTCATAAAACAATAGAAAAAAATAAACACCGAGTTTGGGTTGCCAAATTCGGTGTTTTTTAAATTTTGTATCGAATTGAAAAATCTTTCTTCGAGAAAGACCTATTATTTTTCAAGAAAAATTTGATGTCCCGACGCTCATTGAGCGTCGTTTTCGGCAGTGTCTTCACCGCCTTGCTTTCCGTTTCTAGCGGATAATTTAAGCGAATTCTGATGTTCGAGCAAGACATCGATTTTGCTTAGAACATCGTCTTTACCAGTTTTAGCAAGAGACGATGTAATAAGAATATCTTTCACCCCTACACACAAAGAAGACGCTATGACAGCCTTGCACTTTTGTTGTTGAGCGCGAGAAAGTTTGTCCGCCTTCGTTGCGATTATCGTGAACGGAATACGATAGTTGTACAAGTAATTGATGAGCATTTTATCATCGTCTGTAGGCTCATGGCGAATATCGACAAGCACAAATACGTTTATAAGATTTTCGCTCGTCTGAAAATAGTTCTCAATCAGCGCGCCCCACTTCTGTTTTTCCCCGCGATTGACTTTCGCATAACCGTAACCCGGCAAATCGACAAAATAATACTCGCCGTTGTTTATCTCGAAATAATTCAAAAGGCGCGTGCGCCCCGGCTCTTGAGACGTTTTGGCAAGTTTGTTCTGATTCACCATGAAATTGATAAAGGAAGATTTTCCGACGTTAGATTTGCCCGCAATCGCAATCTCGGGCGCATCGTAGGTCGGAATATTCTTTCCGTCAGCCACAGATATAATAAACTTCGCTTGTTTTATCATTCGTTCACCTACAACAATTTGTTTTATAATTCAATTTTGACAAAAGAGCATAAAAACAGCGCATCTAATGCGCTGTTTTAAGATTATGCAATGTTATTTGCGGTTTTTTCTTTCACGCCTTGCGTTCTCACGACGATAGGTTTTTCGGTCTTTTCGATTGCGCCTTTGGTGACGATGACTTTTTCAATGTCGTTATCGGACGGAATCTCAAACATGAGTTCGAGCAACACGTCTTCAAGGATTGCACGCAAACCGCGCGCGCCCGTATTGAGTTGGATTGCTTTTGCCGCAACCGCTCTTAATGCGTCGTCTTCGAATTCAAGATCCACGCCGTCGAGTTCAAATTGATATTTGTATTGTTTCACAAGCGCGTTCTTCGGCTCGGACAAAATCTTAACGAGCGCGTTTTCATCGAGCGCGTTGAGACCGACCACGATAGGCACACGACCGACAAATTCGGGGATAAGACCGTACTTGATAAGATCGGCAGGTTGCAACGCTTCGATAAGTTCGTCATAGCGATAATCCACCGTGCCTTTGACAGCCGAACCGAATCCGAGTTTTGAATTATCCTTTCTTTGGTCGATGATTTTGTCCAAATCGACAAATGCGCCTCCGCAAAGGAACAAGATATTCGTCGTATCGAGTTGATAGCACTCTTGATTCGGGTGCTTTCTTCCGCCTTGCGGGGGAACGTTGGCAACCGTACCTTCGATGATTTTTAGAAGTGCCTGTTGCACGCCTTCACCGCTCACGTCACGAGTTATTGACACGTTTTCGCCTTTCTTGGCGATTTTGTCGATTTCGTCGATATAAACGATGCCGATTTCCGCGCGTTTCAGATCTCCGTTTGCCGATTGAATGAGTTTGAGCAGTATATTTTCAACGTCTTCGCCGACGTAGCCTGCTTCGGTAAGCGTCGTTGCGTCTGCAACCGCAAACGGAACGTTGAGAATCTGTGCAAGAGTCTTTGCAAGCAAAGTCTTACCCGAGCCCGTAGGTCCGAGCAAAAGCACATTGCTCTTTTCAATCACCACGCCGTCGTTTTTCTTCTTCTCTCCGAGTTGGCTTATGCGTTTATAGTGATTGTACACGGCAACGGACAACACTCGTTTTGCGCTGTCCTGACCGATGATATATTCGTCGAGTTTCGCCTTTATTTCCTTTGGCGTATACAAACTCAAACCCGAATTATCGGTTGATTTGCCTTTGTTGAGAATATACTCGCAAGTTTCTATGCATTCGTTGCAAATGGTCATGCCGTTGGGACCGTTGATTATGGTCTCGACTTCGCTTTCACTTTTGCCGCAGAAACTGCAATGTGTTTCCTTATGATAATTTTCCATATTGTTATATACTCCGAATAAGCGCGATATATGCGGTTAGATTGTCACTTTCCGCATATCACGCTAAATTTTGGGATAATTTCGTATTTTGCCGACTTTATTTTCTCGAATAGAAAATTTTGTCTACGAGACCGTACTTTTCGGCTTCTTCCGCCGTCATATAGAAGTCGCGGTCAGTGTCGACTTCGATTTTTGAAAGCGGTTGAGACGTATTCTGCGCAAGAATATCGTTGATACGCTTTTTAGTTTTCAAAATTTCGTTTGCCTGAATTGCGATGTCACTAGCCTGACCTTGCGCGCCGCCGAGCGGTTGATGAATCATGACTTTTGCATTCGGAAGAGAGAATCTCTTTCCCTTTGCGCCGGACGAAAGCAAGAATGCGCCCATAGATGCCGCCATACCGATACAAATCGTGGAAACGTCGCACTTGATGTAGTTCATCGTGTCGTAGATTGCAAAGCCTGCAGACACCGAACCGCCGGGGCTGTTGATGTAAAGACTGATGTCTTTCGTGGAGTCTTTACCTTCGAGATAGATGAGTTGCGCAACGACAAGATCCGCGACGTTATCGTCGATTTCCCCGGTCAAAAAGATAATTCTGTCTTCGAGAAGTCTGGAATAGATATCGTACGAGCGTTCACCCCTGCCGGTCTGCTCGACAACCATAGGTATAAGTTGATTTTTCACGTTCATAATAACTCCGTTTTTTGCGATACGAGTTGCCGTATCCGCCTGCCGTCACCCGAAACTTTTTCGTCTCGGGCAAAATTCGGCGAAAACTTTCTTTTTATACGCATTCCGCTTGCTATAAGAGCAAGCGGAACGAGTCAGAGCGTCCCAGGACACTCTTATTTTACACATTAAGCACAGCGATTATTCTGCGTCGGTCGTGGCTTTTGCTGTCTTTTTCGTTGTTTTTTTGGCAGCAGGCTTCTTCTCTTCGACGGGTGTTTCTTCGCTTTCCGCTTTGTCCGCTTTCTTAGCTGCGGGTTTCTTTGCAGCAAGGTTTTCTTTGGTAAGGAAGTCAAGCAACTTCTCGTTCATGATGGAATTGACGATGTAGTCTACTTGCTCTTTGTGGAGATTCTTCTTGAAATCTTCGACGGATTGATTGCTTTCTTTTGCAAACTCTTCCATCTTCGCATCGATTTCCTTGTCTTCGATCTTGAGATCTTCTGCTTTGATGAGTTGTTCCATAACAAGACGCACTTTGACGGTCTTCCCTGCCTGATCCTTGTATTGTTCGACAAGTTGATCTCTCGTCATGTTGAGATATTTGAGATAATCGTCGAGTTTGAGACCTTGATACATGAGACGATATTCGAATTCGTGCACCATGTCGTCTGCTTCGCGATCGATCATTGCGGTCGGAATTTCAACGGTTGAAGCGTCAACGATTTTTTCGACGACTGCGTCTTCAAATTCACGGTCTGCCTTGTCTTGCTCTTCCTTGGTGATTTTTGCCTTAACGTCTGCTTTGTACTCTGCAAGAGTGTCGAATTCGGAGATTTCTTTGACAAATTCGTCATCGATTGCAGGAAGTTCTTTCACTTTGACAGCCTTGACGGTGCATGCGAACACGGCTTCTTTGCCTGCGAGATTTTCCGCTTGATAGTTCTCGGGGAAAGTCACTTTGACGTCTTTTTGATCGCCTGCTTTGACGCCGACGAGTTGGTCTTCGAATCCGGGAATGAACGTGCCGCTTCCGAGTTCGAGATCATAATCGTTTGCGCTGCCGCCTTCGAATGCTACTCCGTCAACACTTCCGACAAAATCGATAGTCACGGTGTTGCCGTTGACTGCCGCGGTGTCCACGTCGATGAGACGCGCTTGCTTTTCTTGTTCTTGTGCGATTCTTTCGTCCACTTGTTTTGCAGTGACTTTGACCGCTTTCTTTGCAACGTTGAGACCTTTATATTGTCCGAGAACGACTTCGGGCTTGACAACCATGACGATTGAGAATTTCACACCGCCGTCTTCGGTCATATCGACATCACATACGCTGTCGACAGCCACGAAATCGTAGTTTTCGTCTTTTTCGAGTTCTTCAAGAGAAGAATCGATGAGTTCGTTTACAGCGTCGCTGAAAAACACGCCTTGACCGTACATACCTTCAATAACTCTTTGCGGAGCATGACCTTTTCTGAAACCGGGAACAGCATATTTGTGCTTGGTTTTTTCATAGGCTTGCTTGATTGCTGCGTTGAATTTGTCCTTGTCCACAACGTAATTGAATTTGACTTGGCTTTTTTCCAACTTTTCTACTGTGTAGTTCATTTGTCCTCCATGTCCGCACGGGATGCGCGGATATATATTTTATAACAAGTAGATGTATTCTATCACAAAGAGCAGTAAAAATCAAATGATTTTGCGGCGTGTTGCAAACAAGTTGCGATTTTTATTGAAAAATTTTCAAAACCTTGCTAAAATGTAGCGTATGGGAAGCGATTTATTTGCACTTTGCGCCCTTGCAAAAGAATTGAACGAAGAATTGCAAAGCGCGAGAATAGACAAGATTCAACAACCCGAAACGGACGAGTTGCGCTTTTTCGTGCGCTCGAAAGGCAAAAACAGATGTCTCGTTGTCTCCTGCAACGCCGGCGCACCGAGAATTCACTTCACGACGAGCAAAAAGGCAAGTCCTATGGTTGCGCCCAATCTTTGCATGCTTCTTCGCAAATATCTCACCAACGCAAGCATTGAAAGCGTCAAAATCTATAATGCCGACCGCATTTTACAGATAAAATTCAATGCAAAGACCGAGATGCGCGACGACAAGAACTTCTATCTTTTCGTCGAGATCATGAACAGATATTCAAACATAGTCTTCACCGACGACAATCTTGTGATTTTGGATGCGGTCAAACATCTTCCGCTCGATATGGCGCGCGACCACGTCGTTTTGCGCGGTGTGACCTACGCCCCTGTCGCACAAAAGAAAATCAGCTATCTAAACAACTGTTTTTCGGTTTTTGACAATTTTGCGGGCGGCGATTTGCACAAGTTTATTCTTGACAATATATCGGGTTTTGCAGGCACGACCGTAAGCGAGATTTTGCTCCGTTCAGGGCTTCGAAGTGAATGTGCTCCGCTCTCTCAAACGGAAAAAGAACGCCTGTTTTCAACCATAAAAGCGTTTGCGAGCATAGGCGAAGTTTCGCCCGAAATCGCAACCGAGCCTTGCGTGATACAAGACAAAGAAGTCTACCCCATAGTTTATCGCTGTCTCGACGACGGAACGAACGTCAAACGTTTTGCGACTATGAGCGACGCTTTCGACGCGCTCGTGACGGACGCGGATAAGGACATTCGCAACAAAGCAAGGCTGAAATCGCTTGCAACACAAGCAAAACACCTGCGCCAAAAAGTCGAAAAAAACGTTGCGATTGACCTTGCTCGTCTCAAAGAATGCGAAGATATGGAAAAATTCCGTATCTACGGCGAGCTTATCGTCAACAACATATATCGCATACAAAAAGGCGACGAAAGCCTTGTTTGCACCAACTATTACGACGATACCGAAGTGAAAATTCCGCTTGACGCAAGGCTTTCTCCGTCCAAAAATTCAACCGCCTATTACAACAAATACAACAAGCTCAAACGCACCAAGGAATTCACCGTCAAAAAACTTGCCGACGACAAAGATTTGCTCGAATACGTCAAGTCCATAGAAGACGAAATTGCAAATCTGCCCTACGAAAGCGAAATATCGTCCATAGAAGACGAGATCGTTGCGCTCGGCGGTGGCAAAAAGCAAAAGTCCGTCAAGAAAATCCGCAAAGAAAAGGCAGAACCGCCATATATCTATGAAGTGAGCGGATTTTATATATATCGCGGCAAAAACAACGTACAAAACGATGAACTCACCTTCAAAACAGCGTCATCGTCGGATATATGGATGCACCTTAAAAACGATCACGGCGCACACACGATCATCGTCACGGACGGACGAGAAGTGCCCGACAACGTCATCAAGATCGCAAGCGAAATCACCGCAAGCACCAAAACCGCCAACGTTGAAGTGGACTACACCGCTCGGCGCAACGTCAAACGCAAACCGAACGGACACCCGGGGCAAGTGATATACGTCAACTATCAAACCGTTGTCGCCACTCCGAACAAACACGAAGAATACTTGAAAAAAGCCACTGTTTAGTGGCTTTTTCAATTCATTTTATAGAATTTGAGTTTTATTCTTTAACAATCAATTTTTCAATTCTTCTAGTATCAAGCGAATCGTATGTTATGCAACTTATAGAACGGGCATCAATCAATACTTTTCCGTCATAATTTCCATATTCATCGATACATTCAATTTCAATCGATGCCTTTTTATTTATAGATGTTAAATGCCCTGTAATATTTTCTTTACCGCTGTCAAATAACTCTATTGCACATATACGGCAGTTTTTATAAATTTCATTCAATACACTATCAAATACGCTGTCTTTTTGTTGCTCAAATTTCAAATTCAATGTTCCAAAACCAGACAGTTTATCAATACATTTTAAATATGTCGTTTCGGTTTTCACTTCATATATGTCATCTGTCAATAAGCAGGTTAATCCGTCATACTTGCCATAATAGTCAAGATTGCATAGCAAACAGTCAGTGTCATCGACAGCAAAAATGTAACCGACTGCAAATTTATCAACGTCGACATCGTTTGTATATACTTCACAAAGAATATGTTTTTCAAGTATTTCTTTAAGTTTTTTTATCATATTATATCTCCATTCAGAAACATCGAATTTATAATAACATCAAAAACTTCAATTTTCAAGTATTGATTACTCGTAAATGCTTTGTTAATGTGTAGAGCGGATAAATAAAAAAATCAATTGTGCATTGAGATTATCGAAATAAGATTGTAATATTTGGATAATAACAAGGAAAAGCCCCTTGTCGGCAACCCTAATATGATATTGATAATTGAAATAATAGCGCGCCAAACGGATGAATAACGAGAAAGGCACGGCTCGAACAAAACCCAACGTACGCATTGTACGTGATTTTGGACGAGTCGTGCCTGACAAAGTTAGTCGCCGTTTGGCGTGCTATTATTCGATTATCGAGCCGTCGCGGAGATTCTCCGCTATCTCCCTGCTCACTTGATCGGCCTGTTCACCCGACAAAGCGTCTTCTTCTTTGAGTTCGTCGGATTTTTCTTGGGACGCTTCGCAAGCGGCTTGTTCGACGGATTCTTCGACGAGTTGTTCGGAGAAATCTTCGGAAACGGTTTCGGTGGCATTTTCGGGTTCCACGTCAACGGAGACGTCTAGACCGTCTTCGACTGCGGCTTTCTTCTTGGGCGCAAGCTTCGGGAAGAGCGAAAAGAAGTGACTGCCCTTACAAACGAAGATTTCGCGAGCGATGATGAAGCATACAAAAGCAATCGTTCCGCCGAACGTAACGTCGCTCATATAGTGTGCACCGACGACGATACGGCTGATTGCAACGAGCATTGTGATGACGATAGGCGCAACCCAACATGCGATTTTGCCGAACTTTTTATGTTTGAAATCGACAACGTCGGGAAGCATAATGAGCGCGTACGACATACCTGCCGCGCAAGTGTGACCTGACGGGAAGGACTTGAAAGCGTCGCTTGCTCCGGGATAGTTGGAAACGAACGTTTCGATTATATCCTTTGACGGTTGACCGTTGCGGATATACCACGGCGTGTAACCCTGCACCTGACCGCTTTGAATGAGCGCCTGACCGACAGACGAATTGATTGCTCTAAATCTCATTCTGCCGACGGGGTCTTTGACAAACATAATGACAAGGTTTGCAACGACTGCCGCAACGAGCGCTGCAACCACCCACCACAAGAGTTTTTTGAGCGTCTCTTTCTTCAAGTTTTTGAACACGAGCACGGTGAGCGCGTCAAGCGTAAGCGCGATGAGCCACTCAATCGCCATAACCGCTCCGTCGTGGCGGAATTCGTACACGACGGAACCTGCCGCCGCTCCGATTTGCGCCGCGGCGTGTTCGAGCACGTATTTGAATATATCCTTGATGTAGAACCACCAGGCAACGGCACCTGCAATCGCAAAAACAACCGCAAGGACTATGCTCCACGCCTTTTTGTCAAACGACTTTGCAAAGAACCAGCAAAGAAGCGAAGTGCACACTGCAATGACGATGTAAATCGGGGACGTTCCGACCGCTTCACCGACAACGCCGAAAAAGTCGTTGGAGATATAATCGCCTTCTTTAAGCGCGTTTTTGGTGAGAATTTGACTTACTTGAAAATCGTAAATCGAAGCGATGGTGATAAGAATCGTAAACACGACGACGAAAATGCAAATTGAAATAATCGTTCTCGATTTCGTGTCTAGCGGTTTGAGCGCAACTTTTGACATAATGCTCTCCCATATCTTTTTATTTTGATTGTAATATTTTACCATATCGTACATTTTTTTTCAATACTAATACCGAAATTTGACCGAATAAGAGCCGATTTGCGCCGATTTCAGCCGAATTCTATGCCGTTTATCACGAAAATGCGAATAAAAAGGCGGCTTGGCAGACATAATTACACTGCCGATAGGATATACGGCAACACGGCAATTATCCGCACATTGCAAAAATTGGGTATTGCATTGACGCGCCGAATATGCTATATTATGGGTGTAAACAGAATTCCTGCTAAGCAGGTGATGATGCTTTATTTTGAACCACAAATTTTATACGGGATAACGAGTCCGAACAAAATGCGAAGATGTCAGGCCATACAAGTTCGCTGGAAGGCAGAGATCGCACGGCAGTTAGCACCCACCCTGCTCAAACGGCGGGTTTATAAAATGGCATCACACGGCGGTGCGGGACAATCCGAGGAAAAACAGTCGCTCAATCGAGCGACTGTTTTTTGATATTTTGATATTTTTGATATTTTGTGATTTTGCGGTATCTAAACGGACATATTTGAGTTTTTCACCGCAAAATCGACCCGTGTTCGTTCAAGTGTCCCGAATCAGAACGCCCAGTTGCCGTCCTTGAAGATTGCAACGTCCTTGCCGTCTCTTGTGTGCGCAGTGATGTTGAGATCTTCGGAGCCGATCATGAAGTCAACGTGGATGAGCGAATCGTTGATGCCTTTTTCGCGACATTCTTCAAGCGTGTATTTGTCAAAATCTTTTATGCAGTTTTCAAAGCCGCGACCAAATGCAAGGTGGCAACATGCGTTTTCGTCGAACAAAGTATTGAAGAACGTGATTTCGCTGTTTCTTATCGGAGAATCGAATGGTACGAGTGCACACTCACCGAGATACGCCGCGTTTTCATCCATAGAAATCATTTGTTTGAGAAGTTCTTCACCCTTCTCTGCATGCACTTCCACCGCTTTGCCGTTTTCAAAACGCACTGAGAAATTTTCTATAAGTTCGCCGCGATAAGACAACGGGCGCGTTGCGTGAACTACGCCTTCCGCTTTTCCTTTCATAGGCGACGTAAACACTTCTTCGCTCGGAATGTTCGGATTGAATTCCGTTCCGCCAAGCGTAAACTCGCTACCGCCCATAAACAAAGCGTCGGGGATAAGCCCAACCGTGAAATCCGTGCCGTTAGATGCCGTATAATGCAGGCTTTCGATGCCAAGCGAGTTGAGATATTCAAATCTCGTCTTCAAGTCGGCATTATGCTCTTCCCACGCTTTTACGGGATCGTCACCGTCCGCACGAGACGTGTAAAGAATTGCGTTCCACAGTTTTTCGACCGCTTTTGACGTTCTTTCTCCGGGGAAGACTTTCTTTGCCCACGCTTCGCCCGGCACCGCGGCAATGCACCACTGATATTTGTTGTCCATCTTGTCGTGATAGGGCTTGATAATGGGATATTTGGCTTGGCTCGCCTTGGAGACTTTGGTTTGATCTATGCCTTTAAGTCCGTCCGGATCGTCCGATTCGATATAAATCGTGGCGGGCAAAGTTTCGCATTTATGCTCCAACTTCTCGATCTCCCACTTTTCAAAAGTGGAAAGAGTCTTGAGCGAGCGATAGCGATAATGAAGTTTGGTTATAGGCTGATAACTCCACTCCACCGTCACTTTGCTTGCGCCTGCGCGGTAGCACTCTTCCACAACCATTTTGACAAATTCGGGTTGATCCAAAGACGCGGACACGATGACTTCCTGTCCTTTTTTGACGTTTATACCCTTGCGAGCGATAAGTCTCGCATATTTCTGCATAACGGTTTTTTTCATATAGAACACTCCTGTATACTAAATTTATGTGGATATTATAACACTATTTGCCCGAAACACAACCCCTATTTTTCGCAAAACCGCAAATGCAAGATAACTCACGTCCTTATTGCGATTTGCAATGCGCATTTGTTGCAAAACGTTCACGATGACAAAACAAAAAGCGTGCCTAAGGCACGCACCAAGCAGATAATTTGGCGAAACTGCGGCAGGAGTTTTTATCCTTGCCTGTATTGATAGCATAAATTCTCTGCGCGTAAGTAAAAAAATCTAGTGTGGCTCGGCGTTGCGTACGGTAACAGAAATATCAATGCAATAATCAAAAAAGAAAAAGCGTGCCAAAGGCACGCACCAAGCAGATAATTTGGCGAAACTGCGGCAGGAGTTTTTATCCCTGCCTGAATTGATAGCACAAATTCTCTGCGCGGTAGAATTAAAAAAATCTAGTGTGGCTCTCGGCGTTGCATACGGTAACAGAAATGTCAATGCAATATTCAAAAAGAAAAAGCGTGCCTAAGGCACGCACCAAGCAGATAATTTAGCGAAACTGCGGCAGGAGTTTTTATCCTTGCCTGTATTGATAGCATAAATTCTCTGCGCGGTAGAAGTAAAAAAATCTAGTGTGGCTCTCGGCGTTGCGTACACCTACGCAACGCCGTTGCCACTTCAACGATTTTTTTACAGATTCATCGCAACGTCCCATGCACCCCAGATGACCGTGCGCAAGTTGCCCACTTTTGCACTGTCGCCGACGACGTGAACGTGCTTGCCGTCTTCCGCAAGCGGTGCCGGCTTGTATCCGACGGACATAATGACGGAATCCGCGGGGATTTCAAACGCTTTGCCGTCTTTGCTCTGAACCTTGACGCTCTTGTCGGTGATTCCCGTAAGTTTCGTTTCGAGATATACGGGCACTTTGTGGAGTGCGAAATATTCTCTCAGATACGAAGAGTTTGCAAGACACACGCCCTTGACTGCAATAAGGTCGTTCTTCATCTCGACGATGACGGGATGCTTGCCTTTTAGATGCAATTCGTATGCTATTTCGCAACCGGTCAAGCCACCGCCGATGACGACGACGTTGTCTCCAACTTGCTTTTTGCCGAGAAGGAAGTCACATGCTTCGACTGCTTTTTCCACCCCGGGAACATTGAACTTTCTTGCCACTGCGCCCGTTGCAACGACGATTTCGTCTGCATCGAGTTTGTTTATATCCGTGACGGTCGTGTTGAACTTCACTTCGATGCCCAAATCTTTGATTTGTTTTTTATACCATTCGATGAGTTCTTTGTCTTTTTCTTTGAATGACGGTGCTGCCGCCGCTACGAAAATGCCGCCGAGTCTGTCGGATTTCTCGTAAATGGTGACTTTGTGTCCGCGAAGAGTTGCCACGCGCGCAACTTCCATACCGCCTATACCACCGCCGATAACCGCGATTTTCTTCGGCTTGGAAGTCGGAACGATTTTGTATTTCTTGGATTGCATGGTGTGCGGATTGAGTGCGCAACGAGCCATACCTGCCGTGTCCGACAAATCCTGATCGTTTGCAACGCCGTTATAGTGCGCCATATTGAAGCAACCATTGTGGCAGCAGATGCACGGCAAGATGTCGCTTTCGCGATCCTGCATAAGTTTGGTGATCCATTCGGGGTCGGCAAGGAACTGACGGGCAACGCCCATGCCGTCGATTTTGCCTTCTGCGATTGCCTTTGCCGCGGCTTCCGGCGTCATACGGCCTGCGCAAACGACGGGAATATCCACCGCTTTTTTGAGCTCTTCGCAATCTTCGAGGTTGCAGTTTTGCGGCATATATACCGGCGGATGCGCCCAATACCACGCGTCGTACGTGCCGTTGTCCGAGTTGAGCATATCGTAGCCTGCGTCTTGGAGCATTTTCGCCGCGATTTTGCTCTCTTCCATATCGCGTCCAACTTCCACGTAGTCTTCTCCAGGAAGTGCGCCCTTACGGAAGCCTTTTGTCTTGGACACGACGGAATATCTCAAAGAAACGGGATAATCTTCACCGCAAACCTTCTTTATTTCCTTGACGATTTCGATGGGGAAACGATATCTGTTTTCGATTGAACCGCCGTACTGGTCTGTACGTTGGTTGGTGTATTTCATTGTGAACTGGTCAAGCAAATATCCTTCGTGAACAGCGTGAATTTCAACGCCGTCAACGCCTGCTTCCTTGCACATTTTTGCCGTCTGACCGAACGCATAGATAAACTCTTTGATTTCGTCAACGGTCATTGCACGAGACGGGACTTTGTCGCTCCAACGGTTCGGATTCGGGCTTGCACTCATGGTGAGTTGGTCGATGTTGATAAACGGCTTGGCGATTGCGCCGAGCACTTTGTTTGTGTAAAGCATCTCCATCATCCCCGTGATTGCAAACGAACGACCGAAGCCTGCCGTGAGTTGCACGAACATTTTCGCACCCGTTTTGTGGATTTCATCCATAAATGGTTTGAGATGTCTGAACGAACTCTTGCTCTTGTAGAGCCAATTGCCGCCGATGACGTTTCTTATCGGCGCAATGCCCGGCAAAATGAGACCGACGTTGTTCTTTGCTCTGTCAAGCAAGAAATTTGCGGCTTCTTTGTCAAAGTGATGGGGTTCCATCCATCCGAAGATTGACGTTCCGCCCATAGAAGTCAGGACAATGCGGTTTTTGATTTCGCAGTTGCCGATTTTCCAAGGCGTAAACAGGCTTTGATATTTCGTGTCCATAAGTATCTCCTTATCAATTTTGTTTCTTACAAATGTATTCTATAATACTATGCGGTAAAAATCAATATCAAATTTGATAAATTTTTATCAAAAAAGGCAACTTTTTCAGCAGATTTTCGCTTGTTTGTTCAAAACAAATCGCAATAAAAATACATATTGTATTATAAGGGTCAAAGAAGATAAAAAATGAGTTTTTGGTATATGTTGGCGGCAATAGCAAGTTTGTTGGGAATAACCTTGTTTTTCGGCGGGGGTTTATAAAACGCTGCAAAAAAACGAATAAAGCGCACACAACACTTTTTTGCGAAAACATATCCGCATTTGCTTGCATAAGGTGCAAAATTATGATATTATCACAAAGCAATATCGATTTGCCCTCATGGTCAAGCGGTTCAAGACGTCGCCCTCTCACGGCGGAAACTAGGGTTCGATTCCCTATGGGGGTACCAAATGAAAAAACATATCCTTGCGATATGTTTTTTTCATTTCACACAAAATTTAGGGAATCGAACGGGCGGATTAGCTCACAATCCTGTGAATTATATATAATGGTTAAAGCGAAAACCATATGGGATTGTGAATATCTAACGCACTATTTTTCGAGTTTCACAGTGGTTTTCGTGCCTTTGTTTACGCGCATTGCGTTGAGAATTGCGGCGATTGCGACACCGACGTCTCCGACAACCGCTATCCACATAGAATACGCACCGAGAACGCCCGTCGCCGACAATGCCATGATCAATATCTTCACCGCAAGAGATCCGACGATATTCTCGTACACTACGCGCATGGTCTTTTTGGCGATGCGTTTTGCGGTGGATATACCCTTCAAATCATCCTGCATAAGCACCACGTCGCTTGCTTCGATTGCCGCGTCACTGCCTACACCGCCCATTGCAATTCCTATATCCGAGCGCATAAGCACGGGCGCGTCGTTGATGCCGTCTCCGACAAAGCAAAGAACGTCGCCTTTCTTCTTTTGGGAAAGCAGTTGTTCAACGTGTTCCACCTTGTTTTGCGGAAGAAGAGACGCTTTGTAATCGGAAAGTCCGATTTCTTGCGCAACACTTGCCGCGATAACTTCGTTATCACCGGTGAGCATAACGGTTTTTGCGCCCATAGCGTTGAGTTCGGATATAGCTTGCTTGGATTCGGGTTTGATCTCGTCCGAGATGAGCAGCGAGCCGACAAAACTGCCGTTTTTTGCCACGTACACGACAGTGCCGACGCCGTTTTGCTTGACGTATTTGATATCGTAGGACTTCATCAACTTCTCATTGCCGCAATAGATAACGTCATTGCCTTTCGTTGCGATAATACCGAAGCCCGCAACGTTCGTGAGTGTGTATCCGCTCTCGATTTCGCCTCGATAGCAACTTACGATAGAACGTGCAATCGGGTGGTTAGAATCGTGCTCGGCAATGGCGGCAAGACGCAAAACTTCGTCTTTGTTGCTTTCGGGTTCGATTGCCGTGACGACAAAGTTGCCTTTTGTGAGCGTACCCGTCTTGTCGAACACGAACACATTGGCTTTGTCGAGCATTTCAAGATAGTTCGAGCCTTTGATGAGTATGCCCTGTCTAGACGCAGAGCCGATGCCCGCGAAGAACGAGAGCGGCACTGAAACGACAAGCGCGCAAGGGCAAGACACGACAAGGAAGGACAATCCGCGATATATCCACGTGTACCAATTCTTTGTCACCGCACCGCCGATGATTGCAAGCAAAACCGCAACGCCGACAACGGTGGGAGTGTAATATTTCGCAAATTTGGTGATGAAGTTTTCCGCCTTGGATTTCTTGCTCGAAGCGTTCTCGACAAGGTCAAGTATTTTAGAAACGGTCGAATCATAGAATACTTTTGTCACTTGCACATCAATTTGAGACGTAAGATTGACACAACCGCTGATGACGTCTTCACCTTCTTCGAGTTCTCTTGGGAGCGATTCGCCCGTGAGTGCTTTTGTGTCAAGAGTGGTCGATCCGCTCACGATAATGCCGTCAAGCGGCACTTTTTCACCCGGGTAAACCACGATGACGTCACCCACCTGCACTTCGCTCGGATCAACTTGTTCGACAACGTCGTCTTCACGTTTTACGTTGGCGTAATCGGGACGAATATCCATAAGCGTGGAGATAGATTTTCTCGACTTACCCGTTGCGTAACTTTGGAAGAATTCACCGACCTGATAAAACAGCAAAACGGCGCAACCTTCATCGAAGCCTTCTTGTTTAAGTCCCGTCACGCTTGTGTAGATGCCAAGTGCGAACGCACCGAGAGAAGCAACGCACATAAGCAAGTTTTCATCGAGCACTTGACCGTGAACGATGTTGCGCGCCGCTTTGTACAAAACGTCGTAGCCGATTGCGATATACACGGCAAAATACAAGAAGAACGGCAACAGCCAACCAAACTTTCCGCCGACAACACCTGCCAATCCGACAATCTTGTCGGTGACAAGTATCACCAAAAATGCCGCAAGCGTCACGCATATACGAATTAGATTCTTTCTTTCTTTTCTTGTCAGTTTGTTTTTCATAGTCTTGAATATGTTGTTTATATTGTTTACAACGACGATGTTTTATAGTTATATTTTTGTTAAAACACAATATTGAGATGAAGAACAAGGAAGAGTGTGTTCTGCAAAAAACCAAGCGTACAATGCGTACGCGATTTTGAGCAGACACACTCTGACGCAGTTATTCGCTCAATAGTGCGTTTTACAGAAGAATGACGCAGTCGGGCTCGATCTTTTTGCACACCTTCACCACTTTCTTCATGATTTCGTCAAAGTTTGTATCATCTGCTTCGATTGTGAGTCGTTGCATCATGAAACTTACGGTTGCGGATTGCACGCCGTCGATTGCATTGATGGCATTTTCCATTTTTGCGGCGCAGTTTGCGCAATCAAGGTCTTCGAGTTTGTAAATCTTTTTCATAGTGGTTCTCCTTTTTCGATTTATAGCCCTCTGTTTTGCAGGTCAAATCCTTATTTTATTTTACGTTTGAACATTTAGATTGTTGAACAAATATTCAAGCGTTATCCGAGAAAAAACAGGGAATTCGCACTCCCTGCAAGTTTTTATTTCTCGTTGACGTGCGTAAGACCGCACTGCATGATGAGCGTGACGTGATCGTCGTCGAGCGAATAACGCACTTCTTTGCCTTCTTTCGTGCCTTTGACGAGTTTTATCGCTTTAAGCACGCGAAGTTGATGTGAAATTGCCGACGTGCTCATTCCCAGTTTGTCAGCAATCTCCCCCACGCACATATTGCTCATTTGCAAACAACTCAATATCTTCACTCTCGTGGGATCGCCGAGTGCCTTGAACAGTTCGGCAAGCGAAAGCACGACGTCTTCGGTCGGCATTTCGGTGATATTGAAGTTTTCTTCGTGTGTGCAATTCATATTATCTCCGTTTGAACGATTGAACGATTATTCAAATGTTCAGTTATATATTATTCCCGAATTTGAAATATGTCAACGCTTTTTCGCAATATTTTTTCGATTTTTACAAAAATTTTCAGACAAAACGGCTCAAAACTTGACGTAAGTAAAATTTTTATCGGTCAGAATGTATCGTAAACGACACAGCCGATTTTGATATGTCGAATATTGTTTTCAATATTGATTTTGTTCCTTTTATATTGTACAATAGTATAGAAAAATTATTGTGCGCGTATAGGCGTGCATAAGGAGGAATTATGAGCAAATCTTCAACGCGCCGCATACCGATGGTTCTCATCGTCGTGCTTGCAGTGTTGCTTGCAAGCGTGATGAGTTTTTCCATCGTCGACGGCATCTCCAAAGCGGGCGAAGAGCAGAATATCGTAAAAGAAAACGAACTTACATTCGGTCAATTCAGCGATATTCACTACTTCCCGCTCGATTATTGCTATCAAGACGTCAAAGCGGAAGGCTACAAAACGAGCGACTTCTACAACTCCATGACGGGTGATACGAAACTCGTTCTCGAAAGCGGCATGATCTTGAAGCAACAAGTGGAGCAATATATTGCCGACGCAAAAAACGGCGATTGCCCCAAATACGTCTTCGCATCCGGCGACCTTTCCAAAAACGGCGAAGTCACCGCACTCGTCGACGTTGCGAACGCTTTGCGCTATATGCAAAACGAGATAAGAAAAATCGCGGGTTACGAGAACTTCCAAGTCTTTGCGACTCCGGGCAACCACGACCTTTACAACACGTCGGGCGCGCTCTACTCGCAAGTCGACGGTTCGGGCAGACTCTCCGATGCCGTGAGCGCAATGCAATTTGCACTTATCTTCGCAGGTCTCGGCTATCCCGACGCAAACCTTACGGGTGAAAACGGCGCAATCAATCTCACCGAATATCTCCCTGCGGAATACTGGTACGGCACTTTCACCACCGAATATCAAACTTCTTACAACTCTTCGTCTCTTGACATTCACTATTACAGCGAACAACTCGAAGCGGTCTCTTCAAAAGCAACGACCGCCGAAAAACTCGCTCTTTACTACGAACTCGGCGACGGAAACAACGTTCTTTCTCTCACTGCCGAAATCAAAGTCGCAGGTCTCGAATCCTACTCTATCATGGTCATCGACGCAAGCGACAGACAAGCGGACGAAATCGGCGCGATCGTGCGCATCAACAAAGGCGAATACGACTCACTCCGCGCAAGCGGCAAAGCAAGCAATTTCAAATACTATCTCGAAAACGCGGACGGCTCTATCAACACCGACAGCACGGCAAGCGACTCTCAACTTTCCAAAGCGTTTGCCGCGGGCGAAAACGTATATCGCTCCACGGGGCTCGACCATCTCTGCGGCGGCCGTCTCACCGAAGACGTCCTCGATTGGATGGAACGCTTCTGCGACGAACAAAACTCCAACGGCAAAGCCACTCTCGGCGAAGAAACGATAATAACCTGCTTCCACCAAAACGCACTTCCTCACTGGGAAATGGAAGACGAAATCCTTAAAGACTTCACAATCTACAACTGGGAAAACACCGCAAAACGCTTGCTCGATATGGGAACTCGCTACGTTTTCACGGGACACATGCACGTTTGCGACGCGATGAGCTACACCGACGCGGCGGGCAGAACTCTTTACGATTTCCAAACCGGTTCTTGCGTTAGTTATTACTCTCCGAGAAGATACACCACGATTTCAAGATACGATACAAACGGCAAACTCGGTGAAGATTGTGTGTCCAAAGTCATGACTCTCGACACAGTCGGCATCAAGGAAGTGCCTAGCAACAACGTCTTCACCGCAAACGCGTGGAATCAAGCGGCATACGATGCGGCAATTGCAATCTACAAGGAAACCCCCACTCACGCAAACTGGGAAGCTGTCGTTGCAACCAACCCCGACTATCTTGCGTATATCATTCAATACGACGATATGTCTCGCCTTTCCTACAACGACTACATCACAAAAGAGATCTACTCTCAACTTCTCGACAGACTCGTCAGTCACTTCATTAATCAAGGCACGATAGATTCTTTGGTGAGCAAAGTCACCGACGTCGTCGCAGGCGATAACATGGTCGTCGGACTTGTTCGCAGCACGCTCTTCCCTGATTTTGAAAAATACAACGAAGAAGACGACGATTACGAAAACGTAAGCGTAGACACAAAACACGCTTTGAGCGGTCTTGTCGATTATATTCTCGACACCGTGCTTTACGATATGCCATATCAATACGAAGGCGAAACTGTAAACAAGGCTCTCGATCTCGTGAATAAGGTCGTCGGCAACATTCTCGATTGGTCTTTCGGCGACGAAAACATTCAATCGAGCGTCAACCCCGAAAACAAGGGCAAAATGAAAGTGCAGGATATTGCGTCTTTCATTCTCACCGCGCACACTATCGGCATTGAAATTTCCTTTGACGAAACTTACGACTCGATAGACGCGACGTTCTCCGAAGTTGCCTGCGGCGAAGAAACTTTCCGTTTCCAACAACCCACCGACGCAACTTATCGTAAACGTATGCTTGCCGCACTCAACGATATGTGCGACCAACTCGAAAGCGGCGAATTCGTAGAAAAACTTCTCAGCTCGCTTCTCGACCCCGTTTTCAGCAACGACGGTTCTCTTCTCAAAACCATTCTCAACCACAAATTCGATTTTAGCGACGCAGTTGAAAAGAATTACTTGACGCCCGACGAACTTGAAAGTCTCAAAAAAGGTCTCGGCGAAGGTCTTCCCGAAATACTCAAGATGCCGCTCGTCAAGAATTTGCTTCAATCAATGGGTATCACGCTCGAACTACCCGAAGATTATTCTATCGACGCGACAAACTTCGTGCTCGTTGACGTAATCAACGATTTGCTCCCCGCAATCAAGACCGTAGTTGCAAAACTTCTCGGCTTCTCTCTCGAAGGTTCGGATGTCATCGGCATCGTTCAGAACTTCCTTGACAGTTATCTCGTTGACAGTTTCTACAAAGGTCTCGGCGGCATTGCAAAAGAAATCGTTGTTGCGTTTGCAACCGACGTTTATCCCGACCTTGCGGACTTCACCAACCCGTCCGCTCCCACCACGTTCCAACCCAACGAAAACTATGTTTTCGGCGGCGTGAAACTTTCCTATTTGTCCACTCTCAACAAAGTGTCTACCGTCGGCGCGGAATTTAACGCGGCAACGCAAGACAACGGCAGAGTGCCGTCAAGAGTCACGGCAAACTTCGACACCGCAAACGGCACGAGCGCGTATACCATTCGCTTCTACACCGAAGAAAACGTATACGGCACGTTCAGACTTCTCGACGAAAACGGCAACGAACTGGGTGCGCTCTCCACTTCTCAAAAGCAAGCGTTTGCAGATTATGCGGTCAACAAAACCGACTATCTCGACGCAAAAGCAAGCGCAACTATCAACGGAATCAAAGTGGATATGCTCACGCAAACAAAACCGCAATACATTCCGCTTATCGACCTTGGTCTTCTCTGCCTTACGCACGGTCAAATCGAAGACAAGGCTACGGAACAACCCTACGTTTACGGCGATCGCGATGCGTCCGTTGCAAACAGCGTGATTTACTGGAACTGCACCACCGTTACCATCTCCGGTCTCGAAGCAGGCAAAACCTACTACTATGACGTTGCGGGCAACTTTGAGTATAAAGACGAAGTCAACACCTTCTCTTTGCTCGATTTTGTCAAGCTCGGCGGATACGAGAAAAAGGCTCTCTCCTTCACAACCGCAAAGGACGCAAACTCCGATTCGTTTGAATTCCTTACGATTGCAGATATTCAAGGCATGATTCAAGGCATGTACACCGAAAGCCACGAAGCAGTCTCCGCTCTTCTCAAAGACGAGCGCGTCAACGGCTACGACTTCATTCTCAACGCCGGCGATATGTGCGACAACGGCAAGAACTTCGGTCAATGGGGCATGGCTCTTGACACCTACAAGGACTTGACGCTCAACTCGTCCATGTTCTTCACCTCGGGCAACCACGAGAACAACACCGGCGCAATGGGCAGATACTTCAACTACACCGAGAATAAAGACGGCAACGTGCAAGCGATAAGCGGCGAATACTACTCTTTCGACTACGCCAACGCTCACTTCACCGTGCTTGACACCAACGACGCAACAAGCGACGGCCTCGGCGCAGAACAACTCGCATGGCTCAAAAACGACCTTGCAAACACCAATGCAAAATGGAAATTCGTGCTTATGCACAAGAGTTTGTACTCGGCAGGCTCTCACGCGTTTGACGGCGAAGTCATCGCAATGCGCACTCAACTCACCAAACTCTTTGCAGAAAACGGCGTAAATGTCGTATTCGGCGGACACGACCACACCTACACCGAAACCTATCTCGTGGACAAGGACGGCAAAGTGGTTGACAAAACCGACGGCAAAGGCGTGCGCTATACGGGCGACGGCGTTATGTACATCACGCTCGGCACTCTCGGCACAAAGTTCTACACTTACAGAGAGAACAACATGACAACCGACAAATTCAACAAGGACGGCAGCGTTCTCTCTACGCTCGATTCTCAAACGTTCGGCAAAGTTGTCGTCAGCGGTGATACAATCACCTACACCGGCTACTACTACAACCGCTCAACCGGTAAGATTGACGAAATCGGCGCAACGACTCTCTCCGCAAAGAAGAACAATCTCACGACGATTCTTCTTGCAACAATCATTCCGAGCGTCGTAGTCATCGGCGTCGGCGTTGGTCTCGGCGTATTCTTCGCAAAGAAGAAAAAAGCAAAAATTGCGGCATAATAAGCCGATAAAAACGAAAAAGCGTTCACCTGACGGTGAACGCTTTTTTAATGAATAATGAATAATGAATAATTAACAATGTATAATTATGAGGCATTTCTATTTTAGTGTATACGATGTTCAATCCTATGTAAAAAGAATAAAAAAGCGATAAATAGATGAAGAATATTCAAGCTGCCAAACTGCGTCATTGAGATGAAGAACGAGAAAAGCGCGCCTTGATGCAAGCCTAGTGTACAAAATGGTACACGACTTGTGGCAAGGTGCGCTTGACAAAGTTATTCGCTCAATAGTGAGGTTTGTAAAACCGCGATAAATAGATGAAGAACAAGGAAACACCCGTCCGAAACAAAACCCAACGTACAAGTAGTACGTGATTTTGGAGCGGATGGGTGTTGACGCAGTTATTCGCTATTTAGCGCGGTTTTAGTGCGGTTTTAGCACATCAAATCGCTAAGTTTAGTCCCACCCAATATATGAATATGCAAATGCCCTACGGACTGACAGCCGTCTGCGCCCTTGTTGGAGACGAGACGGAATCCGTTTTGAAGTCCGAGTTGATCTGTCAAGGCAGAAAGTTTCTTAATGCATTTTGCAAGAGTTTGCGCTTGGGCATCGGACATCTCGATGATGTTGGCATAATGCTCTTTGGGAATGAGCAAAAGATGAACGGGGGCTTGCGGATTCAAGTCCTTGATGATAATCATATCGTCGTCTTCATAAAGTTTTGTGGACGGAATCTCACCGTTTGCTATCTTACAAAAAATGCAATCGCTCATATATAACTCCTTGTTTTCGGTATTTTATCGTTTTATCGATTTTGACGATATTTGCTATGCAAGCACGGCAATATCTCAATTCTATGATATATTCAACTTAATTGTCTATGTATCGTTTTACGCTTTTATACTGTCGTCCGCAACGCCGTCAAGATATTTGTGAGTCGGGACGATTTGTCGCACTTCGTTGTGTGTGCCCTGTCTAGAGTAGACTTTGACGTAATTAGGCGTATGTCCGCACCAAATTCCGTCTTCGGCAGTCTCGAAAAGCACGCTTTGCGGCATACCGAGTTGCTTGTTGAGATAATTTTGCACAAGTTCGCCTTTAACCGCGCTCATACGCTTCTGACGACTCGTAACCACGTCCGGCGAAAGCGGTTTCAATCTGCCTGCCACCGTTCCGCGACGAGACGAATACGGGAAAACGTGAATATCCGAAAAACCGACTTTTCTTGCAAAATTCATGCAGTTTTCAAACTGCTCTTCCGTCTCGGTGGGAAACCCGACGATTATATCCGTCGTTATCGCGCAATCGGGATAATACTCCCTGATAAGTTGCACGGCGGCGTAATATTGAGAAGTGGTATAATGGCGGTTCATCGCCTTCAAAGTTGCGTCGTCACCGCTCTGCAACGACAGGTGAAAATGCGGACAAAAACGCTTTATTTTTTTTGTGGCGTCCAAAAACTCTCTGCTTATAACACCCACTTCGAGCGAGCCGAGTCTCACGCCGAAATCGTAGCGCGAAAGCGCGTTCATAAGTTCGGTTAGCGAAGAATTCGTGTCTTTTCCGAAAGCGGACAAATTTATGCCCGTCACGACGACTTCTTTTGCAACTCCTTTTACCGAATCGAGTTCGCTTATCACACTCTCGACGCTTCTCGAACGGCTTCTGCCGCGCACGTACGGGATAAGACAATAACTGCAAAAGTTGTTGCATCCGTCCTGCACTTTGATGAAATGACGCGTTTTGAGATTGACGATGCCTTCGTTGTCTTCGTATTCTTTGCTTATATCGAAACGGTCTGGAACGATTTTGTCGAATTTTTCATCGCCAACGTACTTTGCGGCTATTTTTCTTGCAAAACCGACTTTTCCGTCAGTTCCCGAGATATATTCTACGTTGTTTTTGGCAAATTGCGAAAAATTGTTTTGCGAAGCGCATCCGCACACGTATATGCGTGCATTTGGATTGACTTTGAGTATGCGCGCAACCGATTGGCGAGATTTTTTCTCCGCTTCCGCAGTGACCGCGCAAGAATTGACTATGTACACGTCGGCAAATTCAAGCCCTTCGGTGATTTCAAATCCCGCGTGCTCGAATACGGCAAGCATAGCGTCGGTGTCGTATTGATTGACTTTGCAACCGAGCGTGAAAATGGAAACTTTCGGCAAATCACTCATAGTCAAGTTCTCCCAAATGGTCTAAAAGAAGCGCACATGACACGATAGAAGCCGTTTCGGCGCGCAAAATGCGTCTCCCGAGCGTGACTATCGTCGCTCCGCACTCTTTTGCTTTTTCGGTCTCATCGGGCGTAAATCCGCCTTCGGGGCCTACGACAAGCGCAACTTTTTTGCCTTCGAAACGGCAATCTTTAATTCTATTCTTCTTCTCGTTTTCGTAAGCGAAAAGAACTGTGTCGAACTCTTTGAAACGAGCAAGAACTTCATCGAAATTTTCAAGTGAACCGACTTTTGACAAATATGCCGAACCGCATTGTTTTGCGGCTTCTAACGCTATCTTTTCTGCCCTATCCTTTGAAAACTTCGTTTCTGCGCAATTGTGAGACGCAAAAGGAATTATCTCGTCAACTCCGAGTTCCACCGATTTCTGAACGACAAAATCGAGTTTGTTGTTTTTGAGAAGTCCCGCAAACAACGTGACGTGAGCATTCTTTACGTCCTGAACGTTTTCTTGCTCGATAACGAGCGTAGCAAAGTCTTTCCCTATTTCGTTCACCGTGCAAAGTCTTTCTATTCCGTCGTTTGCGCACACGACCGCCTTGAAACCGACTTTGTAACGAAGCACTTTGACCATATGCGAAAACTCGTCTCCCGTAAGGGTTACGACATTGTTGCATATATCGCTATTATCGACAAAAAATCGTCTGATTTCCATATTCTAACCGTATCTTTTGATGTTATTAACGTTTTGCGAATCAATGGATAAACCATGATTGTACTGCCGTTTTCGCACGGATTACGCTTTCTTTTTAAGTTTCAAAGCGCGCCAATCGTCGATTGCCATACGCTCGACGATTTCGTACCCTGCCGACTGATAGCATTGTATCACTTCGTCAAGGCGACTGTCAATGATACCCGACAACACTATCGTTCCGTTTTCGCGCAAATGTTTTCCTATACTCTTTGAAAAGCGCATAAGAATATCCGCCGTTATGTTGGCAAAGATGAAATCTGCCGTCATATCGCCTTCCAGCAAGTCCGCTTTTTCAATCGTCGCTTCAACGTCGTTGAGTTCGGCATTTTTTCTTGCAAACTCCACCGCCTGCTCGTCTATGTCGCACATATACACGCTTTTTGCACCTGCAATTTTTGCCGCAATCCCCAAAATACCGCTTCCGCAACCGACGTCTATGACGTCTTTTCCGTCTACGTCCATGAGTTCGAGACACATTCTCGTCGTTGCGTGCGACCCCGTACCGAACGCCATGCCCGGATCGAGTCTCATTATGCGTTCTCCGTCTTTTTTATCGTACTTTATCCATGTCGGAACGATCGTAACGTGCTTCGTGACGATAGGTTTATAATACTTTTTCCATTCGTTCTCATAGTCCGCGGCGTCTATTTCGCCCGTGACGATTTCGCCGTACTTCACTCCGTACGCTTTCATTTCTTCAAGGCGTGTTTCGAGTCTTTTGAGAAACTCGTTATCGTCAACGTCGCATATCGTCGAAACTTTCACTTCGTCCGACTGCATAAGCACGCTTTCGTCCACGTAATCCCAGATTACGTCGCTTTTTATAAGGTCGAGAAAGTCTTGTTTGTCTAAAATGGAAACGCCGCCCGCACCTGCGTCAAACATTGCTGACGAGATGAGATCGGCGTCGTTGTGGTTTGTGAAAACCGTTATAGTTTTATATTTCATCGGGTGTTCCTTTATAGGCTTCTGCCCTTGTATTCTTGCTTATGAAAGTTTCTCTTCGTAGGCTTTTTTGATGGGATACTGTTTCTTTGGGTCGCTTGCCGCGTCGAATTTTTTGAGCAATTCTTTTTGTTCCTTGTTCAAAGACTTCGGCACTTCGACGACTATTCTTACGAACATATCGCCTTTCGTTGCGACTTTGAGTTTCTTTATGCCGTAATTCTTGATTGTAAGTATCGTTCCGCTTTGCGTACATTCGGGCACTTTGAGTTCCTTTTTACCGTAGAGCGTAGGCACTTCGATCGTGCAACCGAGCGCAGCGTCAGTGAACGAAATAGGCACGTCGATTTGCACGTCGAAACCTTTTCTGACGAATAGTTTGTGCGGAAGCACTTTGACTTCGACGTAAAGACTGCCCTTTTCGCCGCCGTTTACGCCTGCGTGCCCTTCGTTGTCATATCTCACGCGTTGACCGGAATCGATACCCGCAGGGATATTGACTTTGACTTCGCGCACTTTTTCAAATCTGCCGACGCCGCCGCAAGAGGTGCATTTGTCGGTGATAATTTTGCCCTTGCCGCCGCAAGTGGGACAAACACCCTGCGTCGAGACCTGACCGAACGGGGTGCGTTGAGTCATTGTAACTCTACCCGAGCCGCCGCATTTCGAGCAAACTTTGAAAGCCGTGCCGCCCTTTGCGCCCGTGCCTTTGCAATCCGGGCAATTCTCCACGCGTCTGACGTTGACGGTCTTCTGAACGCCGAACGCCGCTTCTTCGAAAGTGAGCGTAACTCCAACGAGAATATCCTGACCGCGTTGCGCCATATTCGCACTCTGTGCGCGAGACGAGCCACCGCCGAATCCGCTGAATATGGTTGAGAAGATGTCGTCCATATCGAAGCCGAAACCGCCTGCGCCGCCGCTTGCTCCGCCACCGAAACCGCCAAATCCGCCTTGCGGTCCGTTTTCGTCACCGTAGGTGTCGTACGCCGCACGTTTCTGGTCGTCGGAAAGCACTTCGTAAGCGTGGTTGATTTCCTTGAACTTCTCTTCCGCTTCTTTTTTTTCGGCGTCAGATTTGTTTGCGTACACGTCCGGGTGATACTTCTTTGCAAGAGAACGATACGCCACTTTCAATTCATCTGCGGTCGCCGTCTTCTGAACGCCTAATATTTCGTAATAATTCTTTGATGCCATACTTGTTTCCTTGCGCCTTGTCAATGCTCGGCGCGTTTATACGCCTTGGCGCAACGGTTGCCCGTTGCGCCTTGACTTCATTCGTTTGTTTTTGACAATCCCGTTTCGGATTTGTCACGACGCTTATCGCATCGATCGTCGCATATATGCGATTTTATCAGTCAACAGTGCCGTCAACGCCGCCGTCAGGATTTTGTCCGCCCTGATAATCTTCGGGGTTGATGCCTGCAGCCTTTGCCGCTTCTGCAGCCGCTTCGGGGTTTTGTTGATAGAACTTCGTGAAGATAGGATCCGTCACTTTGGTGAGTTTTTCAACGACTGCTTTGACGTCGTCTTCGGTCTCTGCCTTTGCGAGTTCTTCGCTTGCCGCCTTGCTTGCTTCGCTTACGGCGTTCTTGTCTGCTTCTTCGAGTTTGTCGCCGTTTTCGCTTACGAACTTGTCGACTGCAAACACGAGTTGTTCCGCATTGTTCTTTGCGTCTACCACCGCTCTGCGTTTCTTGTCTTCTTCAGCGTACTTCTCTGCATCTTTCACAGCAGCGTCGATGTCCGCTTCGGTAAGGTTGCTTGACGCGGTGATGGTGATTGATTGAGACTTGCCCGTTGCCTTATCGCATGCTTTGACGGAAACGATGCCGTTTGCGTCGATATCGAACGTGACTTCGATTTGCGGTATTCCGCGCGGTGCCGGTGCGATGCCGACAAGTTCGAATCTGCCGAGCGTCTTGTTGTCGCGAGCAAATTGTCTCTCACCTTGCAAAACGTGAATGTCAACTGCCGTCTGGTTGTCCGCAGCGGTGCTGAACACTTGCGATTTGCTTGTCGGAATTGTCGTGTTTCTGTCAATGAGTTTTGTGCAAACGCCGCCGAGCGTTTCGATGCCGAGCGACAACGGAGTTACGTCAAGAAGAAGCATATCTTTCACTTCGCCTGCGAGCACGCCGCCTTGAATTGCAGCACCGATTGCAACACATTCGTCCGGGTTGATTCCCTTATACGGATCTTTGCCAGTGATCTTCTTGACGGAGTCATACACTGCCGGCACACGAGTCGAGCCGCCGACCATGATGACTTTTGCGATGTCGTTGTAAGAAAGTCCTGCGTCTTTGAGTGCTTGTTGCATCGGGCCTTGAGTTGCCTTGACGAGATCTTCGGTGAGCGAATCGAATTTCGCACGAGTGAGTTCCATATCAAGGTGCATAGGCACACCGTCCTTGATTGCGATGAACGGAAGCGAGATGTTTGCTTTGGTGACGCCCGAAAGGTCAATCTTTGCTTTTTCTGCCGCTTCTTTGATACGTTGCATTGCCATCTTGTCGCCGGTTAGATCAACGCCGTGTTCTTTCTTGAATTCGGAAGTGATCCAGTCGATTACACGCTTATCGAAGTCGTCGCCGCCGAGTCTGTTGTTGCCTGCGGTTGCAAGAACTTCGAAGACACCGTCACCGAGTTCGAGAATGGATACGTCGAACGTGCCGCCGCCAAGGTCGAAGATAAGAACTTTCTGATTCTTATTTTCATCCTTATCGATGCCGTATGCAAGTGCCGCCGCCGTAGGTTCGTTGATGATACGTTTCACCTCGAGACCTGCGATTCTGCCTGCGTCTTTGGTTGCCTGACGTTGAGAGTCCGTGAAGTATGCAGGAACGGTGATGACCGCTTCCGTAACCTTTTCACCGAGATACTTCTCTGCGTCGTTTTTAAGTTTTGTCAAAATCATTGCGGAGATCTCTTGCGGAGTGTATTCCTTTCCGTCGATCTTCACTTTATAATCGCTGCCCATCTCTCTTTTGATGGAACTCACGGTGTGTTCGGGATTTGCAACAGCTTGACGCTTTGCGATTTCACCGACGAGTCTTTCACCGCCTTTGAATGCCACTACGCTCGGAGTGGTTCTCATGCCTTCGGCATTCGGGATAACGACCGCTTCGCCGCCTTCCATGACTGCTACACAAGAGTTTGTTGTACCAAGGTCAATACCGATAATTTTTCCCATATTATTACTCCTTTTCCCTTTCGGGAAGAAAACTTTATTTTTTATTTTATTTACACCCGCTTTCGCGAGAGTGTTGCTTGTTTATTGTTTGTCTCAAAGCCGCATTGTTTGTTTATTCCCAATATCCGACTTTGACGCTTGCCGGGCGAAGAAGTTTGTCGTTGAGCAAATATCCTTTTGCAAGCACTTCAACGACTTTGCCCGCATTCTGCTCGTCCTTTACTCTTTCAACCGCTTGCATAACCTTTGCGTCGAACTCTTTTCCGTCCGTCTCGACTTCTTTAAGTCCGAAGCCCGCAAGTGCGGTCAATATCTGGTTTTCCATCATATTGAATCCCGTCAATGCGGATTGATCTTGTATATACTTTCTTGCAAGATCGCAGTTGTCAAGCACGGTGAGCAACTTTTCAATCACTATCGATTGCCCGAGAAGTTTCATATCTTCGGCAATCGAATTGTTGCGTTTGCGATAGTTGTCGAAATCGGCCTGCAATCTTTGCGTCAGTCCCTTGCAAGTGTTCGCTTCCGCAATCGCTTGTCCGAGTTTCTGTTCGAGAGCCGCAATATATTGCTCGTCGTTCATTCCGTCGCGGTCGATTTCGATATCGGGCTTTTGCTCGGTTTCGACTTCACCCTGCTCCGCCGTCTCAACGGTCTCGGTTTCGACTTCTTCGTTTACGTTTTGTTTGTTCTTGTTCTTACTCATCTTTATCGTCCTTTGAAGCAATGCTGTTTATCGTCTTTTTCATATAATCCAGCACGCCGATAACTTTCTTATAGTCCATTCTTTCAGGGCCTATGACGCCTGCCTGACCGATCACTTCGTCGCCGAGCTTGTACTCTGCGGTGATAATCGCGCATTTGTCTACGCCACTGTCTTCCTTGCCGATACGCACCGAAAACTCAATGCTGCTTTCGTCGCTTTGAAGTATCTCACTCATGCTCGCCTTATCGGATATAACCGACAGGAAGTTCTTTGCGTCTTCGACGTTGTTGTATTCGGGATAATCGAGCATTTTGAGCGCGCCTTCCACGAATACGTTGGTGTCGCTGTGCTCGCTCATATATATTCTCAATATACCGAGCACGTCGTCAAGCACGTCCGCAAAGCCTTTCAATTCGTCGTCAATCTGACTTATATCGATTTTTTCGACTTCCGTCACACGCTTGCCCGCAAACACTTTGTTGAGCACTTTAGTCGCCGTGTCCACGTATTCCGGTCTCACGTCGTCTTTAAGGTCTATCGCCTTGTCGGCAATCATTCCCGCACTCGTGACTATCAGCACGACTGCTTTGCCCTGTTTGAGCGGAACGAGTTTGATTTCTTCGATTACGATGTCCGCAGTGTTCTTCTCGACGATGAACGAAGTGTAATTCGTCACATCGCTGATTATCTTCGCCGCTTCAACCGACATGTCCTGAATTTTGCCGAGTCTTCTCAAAAACTTGTCTCTGATGAACGCGGTTTCCTGATCGGTGAGCATGTTGCTGTGATCGTCCGTTTCGCTTATCGACTCAACGTAGAACTTGTACGCGTCCTTGAGCGGAACTCTGCCTGCCGACGTGTGCGGTTGTTCGATATATCCGAGTGCTTCGAGCGCGCTGAGTTCGGCACGCACCGTCGCGGAACTGACTTCGGGCAAATACTTGCTCTGAATGTCAGAACTGGACACCGGCTGTCCCGTCGATATATACAGGTCAACAAGCGCGTGCAATATTTTCTTTTTTCTTTCAGTCAACTCTTTTCCCATAGTTTACCTTCATAGTTCGGATTGCTTTTAGCACTCTTTCGCTTTGATTGCTAACAGTATATGCCCGCTTTTGCTAAAAGTCAATAGTTTTTGCAAATAATTTTCAGAATTTTTTCAAAAAATTTTCACTTGCGGTTTCCGCAATCATACCTCTTCCGCATTTGCTCATTTATTGATTATTATTAACTATAAAATAAGTTTTATAAATAAAAAGGTGCGCGCTTTCGCGCACGCACGCATTTATATATCTTTATTCGGAATTTCAAGCATTACTTTGCCTTTTCAAAGTTGCCTTTTCAAAGAATTTCGCTATTCATTGCCAATTCCCAAAACGTCAAATATTAGTTTTCAAAAGCTAAAACTACTCTCATTCTATCGTTTCTATATAAAAACTCACGGGACGAAAGCCGTCGTTGCAGGAAATCATTGCGCTATGCGGATTTTTCATCCAGCCGTCGAAAAAATTGCCACCGCCGTTTGCAAGTTCCAAAACGAATTGCTTGACGCTTCCCCATGCGCTCTCGCACATGCCTTCGGGCATTTCTCCGCCCCTACTCACGAAAACGTCGCCGACTTGCACGTCGCACGCATGCTCGATGGGATTCTCATACGCATCGATAAGGTCTTTATGTTCAACTTTTCTCACCGCAGTGATTTTCACGTCTTTCATATCTTTTCTCCGAACGAAGTATATCCCGATAAACCCCGTTTCGTCAACTATGCGTCAAACAAAAATGCCGATGAATTGTCGGTAGTGCAAAAAAAACATAAAAATATATGTCTAAAAGAAACAATGTTGCAAAAATAGATTGCAATTTCCAAATAAGTTTGATATAATCCTAAACGCAATCGAAAAATGCTAGTGTGGCTCAGTCGGTAGAGCAGCTGATTCGTAATCAGCAGGTCGCCGGTCCGAATCCGGCCACTAGCTCCAAAAAAGTGATATATCTTGCATGTATCACTTTTTTTATGCCAACGAACAGTTATTGACCGTGGGCACCTGCTGATTATTTCTTCGGGGTCCCCACAAAACAGTATTGATTTGTGGGGTGAACAAAAGGTCGCCGGTCCGAATCCGGCCACTAGCTCCAAAAAAAAGTGATATATCTTGCATGTATCACTTTTTTTTATGCCATCGAACAGTTATTGACCGTGGGCACCTGCTGATTATTTCTTCGGGGCCCCCGCAAAACAGTATTGATTTGTGGGGGTGTATACTACAATATGTAAAATGCAAAAGTTGCGCCGTTGTGTTGACATAATTCTCTCAAGTGATATAATAGGAATATGAAATATGTTTCATATTATTGAAATACGGAGAGAATAATAGCATGAATAAAATCGTTCAAAGTTATATCGCAAACGTAAAAAATCCCGAAAATACAAGACGCGGAAGATGGCAGTTGCGCGCCATGAACAACCGCTATTCGATGTTGGGCGTGTGGGGACTGTCGCACGTCAATTTTGCAAGAAAGCGTCTGGTTCTCGACGTCGGTTGCGGTGGTGGAAAAAATCTCGAAAGAATTCTGAAACAATCAAAACAGATAAACGCGGTGGGCGTTGACATATCCCCTGCAAGTATTCAGGTTACGAAAAAGAAAAACTCGCGCGCCGTGAAAGACGGAAGATTACAAGTCGTTCAGGGACAAGCCGAAAGTCTGCCTTTTGCGAGCAATCTTTTCGACCTTGTAACCGCATTCGAAACCGTGTATTTCTGGGACGTAGAAAAAGGGCTTGCGGAAGTTTATCGCACGCTCAAAAAAGGCGGTCAATTGCTTATCGTCAACGAGTCGCAATCTTCAAAAGGCATCGAAGAATACAAGCAATCGATTGGCTTCACCGTATACACAAAGGACGAACTTTGCAAAATCGTCAAGAAAGCGGGATTTAAGAATATCCGCTCGGACGTAGGAGAGAACGGAGGCTGGTTTGCAATCGTTTGCGAGAAATAATCGGTAATCTAACCCGTTATTTTTGACTTTTTTTGGAGCATAGACAAACGGACGACGATTTGCATATATCGACGAAAAATTTATAAAATTCCACGATTCACATCTTAAGGTGACATAAAAAATGCGGACGAAACGTCCGCATTTTTTGTTATATGTATTGCGTTTTGTCTTCACTTAAAATTGCAAAAAACAAAATCGATTTAGCGTTCCGTTTTGCCACGTTGTTCAGAAAATCCGGACGTTGTCCTCAACGTCAACGGTATCGGAAAACTGCGAATCGTACAATTTCTTATACGTTCCGCCAAGTGCGATAAGATTGTTGTGACTGCCCTGCTCCACTATTTTGCCGCCGTTTATCACGACGATTTCGTCCGCATTGCGCACCGTAGACAACCTGTGCGCCACGACGAGCGTCGTACGTCCCTGACAGAGTTTGAACAACGCTTTCTGAATTATCGCTTCGGTGGTGTTGTCGAGCGCGCTCGTGGCTTCGTCGAGAATGAGTATAGCGGGGTTTTTCAAAAACACGCGCGCAATGGACAGTCTCTGTTTCTGACCGCCCGAGAGTTTCACTCCGCGTTCGCCTATTTGCGTGTCGTATCCGTCGGGTAGACTCGAAATATATTCGTGAATGTCCGCCTGTTTTGCGGCTTCTATTATCTCTTCGTCCGTTGCTCCGATTTTGCCATACGCAATATTTTCCTTAAAAGTGCCCGTAAACAGGAATACATCCTGCTGAACGATGCCGACGTTTTTTCTCAACGAATCGTTGCTTATCTCGCTTATCGGCTCGCCGTCGATATAAATCATGCCTTTGTCAAGCGGATAAAACTTTGGTATAAGGTGACAAAGCGTTGTCTTTCCGCCGCCGCTTGCCCCAACGAATGCGTACATTTTTCCACTCGGTATGCGAAGATTTATGTCGTCGAGAACGTCTTGTTGCTCGCTGTAACCGAAAGACACGTTTTCAAAAACGATGTCGCCGTCAAGTCTGTCAACGTCGTGCGCAGTGGGACTCTCCTGCTCCGTCGGCGTGTCAATAATATCGACGTAGCGGCGAAATCCGGCAATGCCGTCCTGCAACTGCTCGAAGAACGCAATAAGCGTCTGCACGGGCGATATGAACAGATTGATTGAAAGCATAAACGCAACCAAATCGACGTAGTCGAAGTTCTCTTTGTCGTATATACAGAACAACGCGCCTGCAAGAAGCACTATGACGTTGTATATCTCCGTGACAAGACTCATGCTCGCCGAGAACGTGCCCATTGCCTTATACGCCGCAGAACGCGCCTTGACGTAACCTTTGTTGTTTTTCTCGAAACGTTCCTGCTCGTAATCGGCATTGACGTACGCCTTTGTCACTCGTATGCCTGCAATACTGTTTTCAAGCGTGGCATTGATGTTGCCTATCTCTTCCTTGCTCTTGCGGAAGGCCTTTGTCATGCTCTTTCTGCACACAAACGCTATAATGAACAAAAACGGCAAAAAAGCAAACACTATGAGCGAAAGTTTCCAACTTATAGTGCAAAGATACGCAAACGCGCCGAGTGTGATGAACGACGTGATAAACAGATTTTCGGGACCGTGGTGCGCAAGTTCCGCAATGTCGAAAATATCATTGGTCATGCGCGTCATGAGTTGCCCCGTTTCGTTGTCGTCATAGAAAGAATACGGCAGTTTTTCAAGGTGAGCGAAAAGGTCGCTTCTCATTTTTGCCTGTATCTTCACCCCCATGACATGCCCGTAATAGTTGATGAAATACTTCATCGCCGCACGCAAGCCGTATATGCCCAGCAATATCGCCGCAAGAATAAGCACTTCGTTTATAAGTCCGTTGGGTATGCTTTGGCGCAGAATACGCTGTGAAACTATCGGATATAAAAGTCCGCTCACCGCAAACGTGAACGAACAAAGCATATCGAATGCAAAAGTGAGTTTGTGCGGTTTGTAATACGCAACGAATCTCGAAAGTAGTTTTTGTTTTTTCTCTTTAGCCATTATTGTTTTTATTTCTCAATTTGCTCAGTACGTCTTCGAAATATCTCGGCAATTCGCACTCGAATTTCATCACTTCGTGCGTATGCGGATGTTCCAGAATAAGTTCTTTTGCATGCAGGAGTTGTCCGTTGTGGTAAAGAGCGGTAGAGCCACCGTAAACTTCGTCTCCGACGATGGGATGATGCAGACTTTGCGCGTGCACTCTTATCTGATGCGTACGCCCCGTTTCCAGTTCAAAACGCACGAGAGTGTATTTGCCGAACCGTTCAAGCACCCTGTAGTGCGTGACCGCCCTTCTCCCCGTCTCGTCAATCGCCATTTTCTTGCGGTCTTTTCTGCTTCTTGCGATAGGCTTGTCGACAGTGCCTTCGTCTTCCTTGAAGTTGCCGTCGCAAAGCCCGTAATATATTCGGCGCGCCGTCTTTTTCTCAATCTGACTTGCAAGGCTCTTGTGCGCTTCGTCGTTTTTTGCCACGACGATAAGCCCCGACGTGTCTTTGTCAAGCCTGTGCACGATACCGGGACGTATCACGCCGTTTATTCCGCTAAGGCTGTCGAGATTGTACAAAAGCGCGTTGACCAGCGTATCGTTTTTCTTATACGAACTTGCCTGATGCACCACCATGCCCTGCGGTTTGTTTATGACCGCCATGTATTCGTCCTGATACACTATGTCGAGCGGAATATTCTCCGCCTTGACTTCAAGCACTTCGGGAGCAGGCAATTCAAACTCGACGACGTCGCCTTTTTTGAGTTCGTATCCGCTTTTTTTGCGGTTTACGCCGTTGACGAAAGCACCGTCTTTTTCAATGACGGTTTTTGCGTTTGAACGCGATATAGCCCACTTTTCCGCTATAAACGTGTCAAGTCTTATTTTTTCGCTGTCGACTTCGTATGCCATACAATTCAAGCAAAAACGCGCCGCCTTGTGAAAAACGACGCGAATTTTTCAGACTGTAATATTATTTTTCTTCAACGGACGAGTCGTCTTTCCCGTTCACTTCCGTATCCGCAACGTTATCTTTTCCTGCTTCGTCCGAACGTTTTTCTTCGGGCTTATTCTCGTCTTTCGCTTCTTCAAACGTGAAGTCTCCGCCTGCTTTGAGCATGGGATTGAGATTCTTCGGTGCGTCTAGCGGGTCCACGAGATTTTCATCAGTGCCGACTTTTGCTTGTTGCTTTTCAAACTCTTTTTGATTCTTCTTGCCTTCTTTTACGAGCATGACGATAAGCACCACTATGAGCATAAATGCGCCGACTGTGACGAACGAGTCCGCGATGTTGAATACGGGGAATTGCTCCCAGAACGCAAATTGCAGAAAATCTCGTACGTAACCGAGCGCAATGCGGTCTACAATGTTGCCTATGCCGCCGCCCACCACGAAAACGAGCGATATTCGAAGCCATTCCGTCTCTTTGAGCGCAAAAAACAGATATATCGCAATCGCAATCACGAGAATGAACGTGATGACGGTGAGCGCAACCGTCTTGCCTTGGAATATGCCGAATCCGGCACCCCTGTTTTCAACCATAACGAGATTGATGAGACCGGGGATAAAATCGTCCTTTACTCCCTGAGCATTGAGATAATCCCACGCCGCTTGTTTTGTGAGTAAATCTGCAACGAGAATAATCGCAACGACGGCAAGTTCCACGAGCATAATCCACCAACGCTTCTTTGCCACGACCACCCAGTCTTTCATATAAGCGGAAACTTTCTGTTTGAAATCTTTGTTGTCTTCGTTCATACGGTCTCCTTAGCCGCGTATTTGCGGCGGAACGGTTATGGTCACGCCGGCGGGCGCGAACAGAAAAATATTTCTCGTGATTTGTTGTATGCTTCCGCCGAGCGCGTAAATTGCGCCGCTCATAAAATCGAGTATGCGATACACCGATTGCTGATTGAGCGTAGAAAAGTCAACGATGACTTGCTCTCTCAAGCGCAAATGGTCAATGAGCAACTGCACGTCCTGATAGGTGCGCGGAGCATAAATCACCACTCCGCCTGCGCCGCTAGCCTGCGGTTGAGTATAACTGGGCACTTGTCCCTGCGGTGCTTGCATTTGCTCTCTCGAGAACACTCTGTTGTATCCCCTTTGAGCGTTGCGGTCTTGTCCGCCTTGATCGTTTCGATAAAATCTTTCGTCCATAAACAGCCTTGTGTGTTATATAGTTTCGTTTTTTTGTTTTTTTATTGTTGCGGATACACTCTTTCGCCGAACAACATTCTGCCGAGCCTAATCATATTCGAGCCGTGCGCAAGTGCGATTTGATAGTCCGCGCTCATTCCGCAAGACAGATACTCGATGTCAACATTGTCTTGCTTGATGAGTTTCGCTTGCTCGAAGATGCCACGCAGTTTGTCGCAAAGCGCACCGAGTTGTTGCTCGTCTTTGTCAAGATTTGGCAACACCGTCATCACGCCTTTTATGCGGATATGCGGATAAACTTTCATACTTTGTATGAACGCAAGCGCGTTTTCAGGTGAAACGCCGCCTTTGGATATTTCCGCGCCCATGTTGATCTCGACGAGGCAATCCATGATTTTGCCGTGTTTTGCCGCCTGCTTTTCTATCTCTTTTGCAAGGTCGTCACGATCAAGAGAATGTATGAGTTCCACCTTGTCGACTATGTACTTGACCTTGTTGGTCTGCAATCTGCCGATAAAATGCCAACGATAGCGCGAGTCGTATTTTTCGAGAAGTTCCTGCACTCTGTTTTCACCCAACACGAAATCGGGCGCAATGGTCATAAACTCGTCCACGACTTCTTTCGACTGCGTTTTGCTTGCCGCTATGAGTGTGACTTCTCTGCCGCAATTTTTCACGTCGTCACGCACTTTTTGCAAATTTCGAGTGAGTATCATGTTCAAAGTCAATCCGCTTTCTGAACGATAAAGTCGCCCTTTACGTCGTCGAAAACGAGCATCTTTTTCTCTCCGTTTTGCTCGAACGTCACTTTTATGATTTCGGGCGCAATGTTTTCGGCAGAAATGATTTTGCCGTCAAACTTCTTGTATGCGTCAAGCAAAATCTCCATTTTTTCGCGGTCGTACTCGCCGATGTCGTCGCTTACGAACAACACGTCTCCAAACATGTGGTTCACCGTCGCAAGCAAGCGTTTTTGTTGCATCGTGTAGCCAGCCTTTTTCATGCCGCCGTCACGCAAGAAGAACACGTCGGGATCGTTTGCCCAAATCCTGCCGTTGAGATGACGACGATACACACTGTTGACCATCGCCATTTTTGCGGAAATTATCTCCTGATTCGTTACTTTCACGTAGAATTTCTCTTTGAAAGTGTTTTCAACGTCGCAACTTATTCTGCACGCGTCAACCACGCCGAACGCAGGCGCAAGCGGAACTCCGCAACCGAGAATAATCTTGTCTCTGCAACATTCTCTCAAAAAGTCCATTGCTTCGCACATAAGTTGACCGCGCGTTTTGTTGTTTCTTGGCTTAATTGCCGCAGCATACAGGAAGTCGAGTTTGACCATATCGAAGCCCCATTCGTCGAAAACTCTGTCGAAAAACGCTTTGATATATGTTCTAACTTCTTCTTTCTCAAAATCGAGCGCGTAAAATCCGCCCCACGCTATGCCGCTTATCACTTTTCTGCCGTGCTTGTCTCGGATAAGCCAGTCCGGATGTTCTTTTATGACGTTTGCGCCGAATTGCGCTGCAAACGGAGCGTACCAAAGCCCCGCTTTTAGACCTTGCGAATGAATTTTGTCCACGATAGGTTTAAGCCCGTTCGGAAACTTCGTCTCGTCTATCGTCCAGTCGCCGACTTTCGTCTCGTATCCGTCGTCGATTTGGAAAATGTTTGCGGCGTCTCCCGCTCTTTTCAAGCCTTGAAGGTCTCGCAAAATAATCTCTTCGTTGATGTTCTGATAATAGTTATACCATGACGTGTAACCTGCAAGATGCTCCACTCTGCCCGTGTTTTTCTTCGGATAAAGCGCAAAATACTCGTCGAAAGCCTTGTCGTAAGTCCCTTGCACCCTAACGATGTCAAACAATTGATATTCGCTTGCAATCGTCAACCCCTCGACGTCTTTCTTTGCGACAAACACGTTCTCTTTCATGTCCGCATAAAACACCGTGTATCCCGTGCGCTCGTTGAGCGAACCGACAAGTTCCACCTTTTCGTCAATACGGAAATAGCAGTAGGAAAAACCGTGATACAAATCTTTGCCGTATTCGCAAAAAGAATAATCTCCGCTCGCTCCCGAAAACGTGCGCGCTATCGGAAGATTTGAAAGCGTACGCAAACCGTATTGAACGTCGCCTTTTTTATACTCTCTCGAACTCGTCCACGACTGAAAACCGTTTGCAAAAAAGCGTTCTTTGTTCTCGTAATAGTGGTCGTAAATGAGTTCTGCAAGCGTAACATGCAACTCTTCGTGCGGATAAACGACGATTTTCACCGCATTTTCTCCGCCGTCGTCTTTGATGTCGAATTTGTCCGCTGAATATCCGTCTTTCACCTGCGAATATTCCACAGATTCTTCGGCGTATTTTCCGCCGACGACGTATCCGATTTTAAGGGTGTAGCCTTTCAAGTTCATATTGTTCCCCCGATATTAACTTATAAGATAATTTATTATAACAAACTTTCGCGCGAATGTAAAGATGACTTTTGCAAAATATGCGGAGACAGTGAAAATTAATAATTAATAATGAATAATGAATAATTTTGGCACGGGACACCCGCACCCGAAACGAATACTTATTCGGAGCGTACTTATAAACGGCATGTGCAACTTCGAAGACGGAACACGAGCCGCAACGGCGGCGAGCAAATAAGCGCCGAGCTTACGTCACACACAAGCCCGTTTTGCAACGATTACAACTTGTTGCAATCGTTTGCCTTTTTGGTCTTTGTGTTCCTTTTTCCCACACGCCAAAAACTGCGCTTTCATCTTTCTTACTCACACCCAAGTTCGCTTGTTTTTGACGTGCGGGAGCCCTTGTGTGTGCAGTACGAGAATGCGTGGACTGTGTTGCGCAAGCCGCCACGCAAGCGAAGTGGCATAACAAGGGGACGATACTTATCTATGCGAGTGCCGCCTGTCTTCCCCGTTGGAGCCGCAAGGCGGCGACCGTATCGAGCGTCGGACTTGACGTAAAGTACAAGCGACTGCGCCATGTTGTTGCGTAGCCGGCGCACA